>Ga0180732_1001167_pt1 | contig 17229 bp, 17 predicted proteins | sample KR11_01MetaG_FD_148674 | JGI IMG/M metagenome (GOLD analysis project Ga0180732, IMG submission 148674) | Groundwater microbial communities from the Olkiluoto Island deep subsurface site, Finland - KR11_0.1 MetaG | ecosystem: Environmental > Aquatic > Deep subsurface > Groundwater | place...
CAGGAGAGCAGGAGCGGGTTTTTTGCGTCTCCGTAAGTCATGCCCATGATCGCCTCGATCTTCTTCAGCGCGGCGAGAACCTGATCGGTCAGTTCGGCGGGAAGCTTGCACCCGCCGGCGTAATAGGCGGTGCAGCACTCGGTGCTGACCGTGAAACCGGCCGGTACGGGGATGCCCAGGGAACACATTTCGGCCAGGTTGGCGCCCTTGCCTCCTAAGAGGTTTTTGTCGCTTGCCGCCCCTTCGGCGGCGCCTCCTCCAAAGGTATACACATACTTAACCATAGATATCATCCCTCTTTCATGAGCCTCCGGAGCATCTTGCCCTGGGCGCTGATGGGGAGGCTGTCGCGGAACTCGATATGCTTCGGCACCTTGTAGGATGCCATCTTTTTCTTGCAGAAGGCTGTGATCTCGTCTTTCGTAATGGTTTCCTTCGCCTCCTCCTTGGGAACGATGCAGGCCTTCACGGTCTCGCCATAGTAGTCGTCGGAGACCCCGAAGACCATGGCCATACGGACCTCGGGATGGGTGTAGAGGATCTCCTCCACCTCCCGGGGCCAGACTTTGTAGCCGCCGCTGTTGATCATATCCTTGAGCCGGTCCACGATGAAGAAGTACCCTTCCTCGTCCATCCGCACGACGTCGCCCGTATGGAACCAGCCCCCGGCCAGGGCCGTTTCGGTGGCCTCGGGTTTCCCCCAGTATCCTTTCATGATCTGGGGTCCCCGCAGCACCAGTTCCCCTTCCAGGCCCACGCTGAGATCGGCGCCGGTCTTGAGATCGATCACCTTCGCATCCGTGTCCGTCAACGGGATCCCGATGGAACCGGCCTTGGCCTTTTCGATGGGGTTGGCGTGGGTCAGGGGGCTCGTCTCCGTGAGGCCGTAGCCTTCGACAAGGACCTCCTTGCCGATGAGGCGGTCGAAGTCTTCCTTGACGGCTGCGGGCAGAGGCGCCGCATTGGTCCGGCAGGCCTTGAGGGATGTCATGTCGCAGGATCTCGCTTTTTCGTTCCCCAGGAGGGAGACGAACATGGTCGGCACGCCGAAGAAGCGGGTGGCCCGGTATTGCTCGATGATCCGGGCGACTGACTCCGGAAGAAAACGCCGCAGGACGATCAGGGTCGCACCGCCGTAAAGGGGGACGTTCATGACCCCGCTCATGCCGCCGCTGTGGGACATGGGGATGGTGCAGACAAAGATTTCCTTTCCGGGATCCAGGGCGTACCACTCGGCGAATTGCACGGTGTTGGCCACGATGTTGCGGTGGGTAAGGACGGCGCCCTTCGGATCGCCTGTCGTGCCGCCCGTGTACAGGAGGACGGCCATATCCTCCAAGGGATCGATCACCACGCCGGACGGGCGTGTTCGACCCGTGTGGATCAGGTCCTCGAAACGGACAAAGCCGGATGCAGGTGTTGCGGCGTCTTCGCCCACGGGGGCGAGGACGACCGGAATCCCCAGGCTCTGGGCCACGGACAGTGACATATCGGCCATGGTCTCGGCGGCGATCAGGATCTTAGCTCCGGCGTCCCGCAGTTGATGGGTAAATTCCTTTTCCGAGGCGAGGGCGTTGCAGGGCGTGATCGCGGCGCCGGCCATCCAGATTCCGTAGTAACTTATGATGATGGCGGGACAGTTGGGCAGAAGGGTGGCGACCCTGTCCCCTTTGTTGACTCCGAGTTCCCGAAGCCCGGCGGCAAGGGCGCCGGCCTTTTGCCACAAATCACGATAAGAGAGGCGCTCTATTTCGCTTAAGTCTTCGTGGTTGAGAAACAGGATGGCGGTTTTGTCGGCAAACCGGCTCATGTTGCGTTCCAGGATCCACCACGCGGGAACATCCGGGTAATTTATGCTTTTCGGCAAATGTCCGGGCCACGCCTTAAACCAAGGCCGGTCTTCGATTATCGCGGGACCTGTCTCGTTCATAGGAAGTTCGGCGCCTCCTTTATGGGCATGGATCAAGAGTGGTCCATCGTTTTGAGTTCTCCCAGATGTCTGGTCTCGCCCCAGGTGTCCAACCGCCGAGCATGATCCTGTATGGCAAAGGCGTTGATGCTCGCATTAAATAGCGAGAAACATCGCGGTTGGGAAAGAGACAGGCCTATCGCCCGCCTGAACAGGCCGTCCAGAATACCTCCGTGGGTCACGATCAGGATGCTTCGGCCGATATGGTTTCCCGCCAATTCCATGCAGCAGGCGACACTGCGGTCATATTTTTGCCGGATGCTTTCGCCTCCGGGGATCGCGTAGTTGGCATCGCCGCTTCTGAAGCAGGCATACAGGTCGGGATATTGGGATTTAAAATCCGCGATGGTCATCCCCTGCATGATCCCCAGGTGCCGTTCTCGCAAACGTTTTTCCGGGATCGGCTGTCGGCCGATTCCTTGCGCGACGATATGGGCGGTGTGCACGGCCCGACCAAGATCGCTCGTATACAACGCATCGGGTGGGATGTTCTTAAAAGCATCGGCAATGCATTGCGCCTGCTTGATCCCCAGTTCGGTCAGTTCGCTGTCAAGATGACCCTGCTGGCGCCCGTCGCGGTTCCATAATGTCTCGCCGTGGCGAATAATGAAAAGTCGGGTTCTCTCCGTTTGGTTCATCACAAAACGCTGAGTAAAAATAAATGCCGTTGAAAAATAGTAAAGAGAAGCGATGAAATCTTACTATTTTGTCGCTGTGTATATTAAGAAGGCGTCTGTTTGTCAAGAAAATAAAACACAGTGTTTTTTACTGCAGCCGCCAGAGCCAGAAGGACAGCGTCAACATCGAGAGGAGGGTGGAAACCATAATGTCCGAAGACATCAGGCTTTTGTCGGCGCCGAGCCTGCTGGAGAGCAGGTAAGAAGAGAAAGCGGTCGGACAGGCCAGAAGGATGATCCCTACCTTGAAATCCAGCCCCTTGATCCCGGCCTCCGCTACGAGAAACCAGCCCAGCAGGACCATCAGGAAAAGCTTGATGACGCAGGCGAATGCGGTCGCTTTGTAATCCTGCTTTATCTTCTCAAAGGGTAACTACTCAGGTAGCCCCACCAAGGAGCCACCATTGACTGGCGAGTAGTATATCTCGCCCCCACGAATGCAAGCAAAAAAATAAAATTATTTTCTGCTGGACTCGGGCGGCGGAATCCTGTAGTCTATAAACCATGGCAGAAGTCATGGTCATTCAAGGACGGGAATTACACGCCGAAGACATCGGGCTGATTCGATCTCTTTTGGCGGAACACGGGGACTGGTGCCGAACGCGGCTCAGCGAGGAGCTTTGCCGGCGCTGGAACTGGCGCAATGGACAGGGCCGATTCAAGGATATGGCGGCCCGCACACTACTGCTGAAGCTTGAACGTGCCGGGCTCATCCAACTGCCTAAGCGGCGGGGTCCTTCATCCAACGGGTCCCGTAACCGCACCCCACCCCTTGTGGCTCATGCAACCGATTCGATCCGTTGCGCGTTGCGCGATCTAAGGCCTCTGACCGTGAGTATCGTCGAGCCCGGATCGGAAGACCTGCGGTTGTTCAACTGCCTATTGAGCCGCTATCACTATCTCGGCCATCGCAACACGGTAGGCGAGAACATCCGGTATCTGATGCACGACTGCACGGGACGGCCGGTGGGCTGCGCGCTGTTCGGCTCGGCGGCGTGGAAGTGCGCGGCGCGCGATGCCTGGATCGGCTGGGATCGCGGCAGACGGGAGGCGAACCTCGGTTTCCTGACGAACAACACGCGCTTTCTGGTGTTGCCCTGGGTCACTGTACCGCACTTGGCCAGCCACCTGCTTGCGACTTTGGCAAGACGCGTTCGCGCCGACTGGCAGGCCAAGTATGGGCATCCCGTGCATGCCCTGGAAACCTTTGTGGAGAGCGACCGTTTCAAGGGAACCTGCTATCGGGCGGCCAACTGGCTGCGGCTCGGCTCGACGCAGGGGCTGCCACCGCCGATGAGTATTGGACCCACCCAGCACCGATAAGCGGACCCACCTGATCGTTGCTTTATCTTTTTCCCCCACCGGTTTAGGAGACCCACCAACTTTTATTCCCAAGCGGAGAGAAATGCTCCATAGTTTTCTCAAAGTCACCCGACGGAGAAAACGATGGAACAAAAGCGTAAACACAAAAAGCGACCCTGCCGGGTCTGCGGCAAGTGGTATGCCCCGAATCCGCGTCTTTTTGATCGGCAGCAGACTTGCGGCGCCATGGAATGCCAACGGAAGTGGCACACCAGAAAATGTTCCGAGTGGAACCGGAAGAACCGTTCTTACTTCAAGGAGATTTATCTCCGAAGCCGTTTGGAATCTTTTGGGAGCGACCCTCCTGAACAGAGTCCATCTCCTTGTTCATCATGCCGCATAAATGATCCGCCCCGGCGGTCATCCCCCTGGGACTTGCCTCAAGAAGTTGTTCAAGAGGTGATAGAGGTAAAACAGCTTATAATCATTGAGTATATCGTGCGACTTCTCACCAGGCGTGTTCAAGAGGTGATTCGTACACAACTTGTTGAAAAGCAAAGAGGAATCAGACGACTACCCCTGTCGTCGATTTCAAGAGGCGATAGCCAAGAACCGCCATAGCAGGTATGTACGCGCGCAATGGCAACGAGGAGGATCATGTCATGACGGCGCCCGGTAGTCATCTTATCGCACAGGAGACGATGAGTATTCCGATCACGCGAATCGGTGAGCGTTTTGCGCCGTTGCGGATAGTCGAACCGCAAGCGGAGCGGACCATGCTGCACTCCATGCAGAAATATGGGCAACTGACTCCCGTAGTCGTCTGCCGGATCGTCTCTGGCGAGCATGAACTGCTCGACGGCTTCAAGCGGTTAAGGGCTGGCCGACAGTTGGGGTTTTCCGAACTTACGGTTCGCCCTTTGGATGTGAGTCTTCGGGCGTGTAAGGCCGCCATGTTGCAACTCAATCGGGTTGGGAGAGCCATTTCCGGCATGGAGGAGGCGCTGGTGGTACATTCGCTCTACCATGAAGATGGTTTGAGCCAGGTGGAGATTGGGGTGCTCATTGGCCGCCACAAGAGCTGGGTATGCCGACGGGTTGCGCTCATCGAGCGGTTGAGCGATGAAGCACAGCAGAGCATAAGGCTTGGGCTTCTGCCGGCGAGCTTTGGGGCGGAACTGGCAAGGTTGCAGCGCTGCAACCAGGATCGACTGCTGGAATCGATCCGTAAATATCATTTGAGCTGGCGGGAGACCAGAAAGGTAGTGACAGCCCTGCTGAGCAGGCCGACATGGGAGCATGAGAACATCTTGCGGGATCCTTGCCGGATCGTTCTGCAAGCAGAAAACGATATCCTGGTTTCTCCTCTTGATGAAAAAGGGCTCGGGTTGCAAGCCAGGCAGATGCAACGAAAACTTCTCACCATGGAGACGATGTGTCTGGATGTGGCTCTCCTGTTTTCCAGCACAGAACTTGGCCAGTTCGAGACGGACGAGGAAAAGAGACTGCGGGCGGGCTGTGCGCGGGCGCTGGTCAGCTTGGGCCACGCGCAAAAAGAGCTGCATGAGGTGGCAGGAGGCATTGACCCAGGAGTAGCAACAACCGATGGCCATCATTATTAAGAAAATGAGGCGGACACTCACGACGATGACGAAGGCGAGGATGATCTTGTCAAATGCAGGCGTAGAAATGCCATGGTGAAGGAGGTAACCCAGAGAGCTCCCGACGATGATGGCGGAAATCATCCAGCCTACAAAGAGAATCATCGAAGGCGTCAGGAATCTCGCTTTCCAATAGACGCCGATCTTCATGATGTCCGACAGGAAAAAGATGGACACGATAGTGCCGACAAAGGCGCCTTTTGCCATTTGAATGCGGAGCATATAGATGGAGTAGATGACGCCGCCGGCATGGGAAATGACGGAAGCTGCGCCCCCTGCGATCCCGATCAGAAATCCCATCCATCTCGCCGGAGGTTCTGAGACGCGGGATTGACCGCCATTCGGAACATGTCCCGCCGCAGTGTTCTTGATCAGTTGCTGCGCTGCAAAGACTGCGCAGAAGAGGCCCACCGTTTTGACGAACCACCGGTCCGGGATCCAGTTCATGATCAGCCCCCCTATGACGATTCCGACCAGAGAACCCGCCATGATGGTCAGCAGGACCGGTTTGTTGATCTCTTTCCGGTAATGGTAGACGGGCAGGATGTCCGTCAGAAGCATGATAGGACCGCCCAGGGCGATAGCCGTCTTGGGAGGAATGATCAGACATAGCGTGGCGGCAAGGAAGACGCCCGCACCGACGCCGAAACCGGCCTTAATAAGAGCCGTCAGCCCGATGAGGGCGGTTATGGCGACCGCTTGATAAACACTAAATTCCATAATCGAGGCCATTTAACAAGACGAACTGCCGCGGTCGTAAACCTTCTGAACGAGTTTTTTTTCAGGCAATCCCCAGTTTGTTGTAAATCCCGGGAAGTCTGCGCATGGCCTCCGCCTTCACGTCGTTGTAGAGATTATTTCCGTGGGTATCCATGGCCACGGTGAGGGGTCCGAAGTCCTTCACTCGGAACTGGTAGAGCGCCTCGGGATGGAGATGCTCCCAGTAGATATGCTCAACCTCGACGATCTGCTGGGTCTCCAGGGCGGCCGCCCCGCCGACAATCGCCAGATAGACGGCGCCGAATTTTCCCATGGCCTCCAGGCTCTTCTCATAGAGGCCCCCCTTGCCGATAACCGCCCGGACGCCGTATTTCTCGATGAGAGGCGGGGTGAAACGGTCCATCCGGTAACTGGTGGTCGTGCCTATGCAGATAGGCAGCCATTTGCCGTCCACCTTCTTGAGGCTGGGCGCCGTATGAATGCAGGGCATTCCCCTCAGGCTGACCGGCGGTTCGTTGTTCTGGTCAAACATGTATATCTGTGTCAGGTCCCGGATGCCGAACAGGGTCCCGTCGAAATGGACGACGTCTCCCGCCCGAAGCTGCCGCATGTCATCCTCGGTGAAGGGGGTCTGCAGATGATGTCTCGCCATGGTAGGCTCCTCCTCTCTCCTTAATAACCGTACTCGACCCGCCCATCGGGGTGTATTTTGGCTCTTGCCCGGCGCGCCGGCCAGCATTGCGTGTTGACGGCAACCGGATTCAAGGTGATATGGGTGTAGGCCGTCTCGATGTGCACCGCCAGTGTGGAGATATCGCCGCCTAAACCCATTGGGCCGATGCCGGTGGCATTGATGGCCTCTTCCAATTCCTCCTCCATTTTGGCGATTTCCGGGTCCGTATGTCGTTGTCCCACCGGCCGGGCAATGGCCTCCTTAGCCAGGCGCATCACGAGATCCGCTGTGCCGCCGATGCCGACGCCGATAATGCCGGGTGGACAGGGATTGGCGCCGGAAGCGATAAAACTGTCGATGATGAACTTCTTCAGGGCCTTCACGCCCTCCGCGGGGGCGAACATTTTCATGGTGCTCATGTTTTCGGAGCCGGAACCCTTGGGGATCATGAGGATATCTAAATAATCGGCGCCCTTGAGGAAATCGATATAGATCACGGGGAGTCCCTTGCCCACGGAGGTCTGTGGATTTACACGCGTAAAAGGGTGGGTTGAGCTGGAGCGGAAGGGGAATTCCTGTGTTGCCCGCTTGGCTCCCTCATAAATCCGGTCATGGATTTCGGCGCCGTCCCAATGAAAATCGGCGCCGATCTTGAGCATATAGAGAGGCAATCCCGTATCCTGGCACAGAAGGGTCTTTTTCTCGTCGGCGATATCGATGGCCGCCTGCATGGCCTTGAAGACTTCCTTCGCCGTCGCTTTGGTTTCCCTTTCCGAGGCGCGTTTGATGGCCACGCGGACGTCCGGGGGGAGATCGCAAAGCGCGCGTATGTAAAGCTGCTTTGCCGCTTCTTCAACGATTTTGTAATCAAATCTCGCCACGAAATAACCTCCTTTGTTCATTTGTTCAACTTGCCAGACTGCCCTTCGATTGATAGGAACTTATTTTTGCGTACATTGAAGATACTGAACGGTGTTTTGTATGTCAAGGGAATTTATCACAAGGGAATTTATCACTTGACAGGGAATTTATTTTTGTTATATTTATTGACATTGTTATTTATAATTGATTATATGCTGGCTACATGATAAAAGTAACACAAAACATGACTTGTCTGGTGTAAGCTAACGGTGGAATAGCATTAACCAATAATGTTATTCCGTGGCGTAAATACTACGTCTCCGGCAAACCTGCTGGAGACAAACAGAAAGGAGTGAGATATGAAAAGAAAAGTCGTATTTTTGGCGTCGTTTATTGTGATCTGCTTTGCCATAAGCCTTGTGTTTTCTTCCGCCACCGTGGCTGCCGGGCCTTCAAAGAATCTTTCAGCCGTCCTTAAGGCAGGTGGCGGAGCTGTTGGCGGCATTGGTTTCATGGTTATGACCGGTATGTCGAAGGTCGTCAAAGACAAATATAGCAGAATGGACATTACCGTTGTTCCGGGCGGATGGGTTGGCAACCTTCCGAGAACGAACAAAGGTGAGATGGACCTTGCCAGCACGACGGTTGCCATGTGTTCGCTGGCGGAGGCTAAAAAAGCACCCTTCAAAGACCCCCTCCCCAACATAAGAGCCCTGTACAGCACGCAGGACAAGCTTCATTACTTTGCCATTGTAAGGAAAGAAGTGCCCGTAGACAGTCTGCGCGATCTCTTCAAAAAGAAACCTGCCATCAAACTTTGTACCATCCAAAAGGGAACGACAACAGAAATGATGTGGAGGAACGTCTTCGAATCTCAGGGAGTAACCTGGGAAGATATCAACAAATGGGGCGGAAAGATGAACTTCGTGGCCTGGGGTGATGCCGTAAACCTGGTGAAGGACGGCCATGCAGATGGAATTCTGGCTGTGGGTGCGGCATCGATCGGCTGGGCCATGGACCTGACAAATTCCAGGGCGATGAAGATCCTGAAATGGGATGATCAAATGATCGGCTCACTGAATAAGAAGTTCGGTTTTGGTGTGGGGACCATTCGCGGAAAAACCTATCCCGGTATTAATGACGATGCCGTGTGTCCTGCCGATTCGGGCGAGGTCATTGTAAATGCCAAGGTTTCCGATGATGTAGTTACGGCCATACTGACCGCCCTTGCTGATAACGCCGACAAATACGCGAAACACCATAAAGCGTTGGCCAATTTTACGGCAAAGGGTATGGCACAATCTCTGAAGCTGCCCCTCCATCCAGCAGCTCTTAAGTTCTATCAGAGCCGGGGCATACCAACCCCATAAGTCATATTTTTTAGATAAGGCTACCCTCCAGGGGGTAGCCTTATCTTCTCTAATTATTAGAAATCATTTTCAATTTTGCGGTATTTTTTAAATTATTTTTGAAGTGTTTTCTGAAACGATTTGAGCGCTACCGGGCGAGCCGATCTTGATGTCGTGGTGTCTTCTATTTTTATAAAATCGTAAATGGCTTTACTCTTAAGACTGATATGCGAGACGGAACTGTATGTAAATCATGAGGATTAACATCTGTCTATAAGTATCCTGCGTGGAGGATATGGTGTCAGAAAAAAGTATTGCCGGTGAAGAAAATACCTTTTTAATAAAATCTATCAAAGCCACCGTTGTTGTTATAGGAGTATGCCTCAGTCTTTTCCATCTCTATACGGGGGGCTTTGGTGTTGTAGAAGCATATATGCAGCGTACCATTCACCTCATTGCCCTCATGATACTTGCATACCTGACCTTCCCCGCAAACAAGACATGGTCGGCAAAGAAAAATGCCGTCATCGACATACCTCTGGCCTGTGTCTGTTTGATTATTGGCGTCTATCTAATCATGGACCATGACAGGATAGTGGGAAGAGAGTGGTATTACGGCCCCATCACTGTGGCGGATATAGTGCTGGGTATTATTATGATCTTGCTTGTCTTGGAGTCTGCCCGCCGGGTAGTAGGATTGGCCCTGCCCATTATCGCAATATTTTTTATGGTCTATGCCCTCTATGGCAATTATTTCCCTTATCCCTTTACCATACGATCACCACCTCCCATAGTATTCATTGATCACATGTTTCTGACACCCCAGGCAATTTTTGGAGTTCCCATAGGCGTTTCGGCGACCTTTGTCTATCTCTTTATACTCTTCGGTGCATTCCTCGAGACAACAAAGGGAGGACAATTTATTATCGATTTTAGTATGGCGTTGGTAGGGCGTGCGACGGGAGGACCGGCCAAGGTCGCCGTTGTTGCCAGCAGTCTCTTTGGAACAGTGTCGGGACATTCCGTCGCAAACGTTTACGGCACGGGAACTTTCACTATTCCCTTAATGAAAAAGGCGGGATATGATAAAGACTTTGCAGGCGCTGTCGAAGCGGCAGCAAGCGCCGGCGGCCAGATTATGCCCCCCATCATGGGAGCGGCCGCCTTTATAATGGCGGAAATTCTCGGTATTCCATATCTCGAAATATGTAAGGCGGCCATTCTGCCGGCCTTACTCTACTATGTTGCCGTATTTGCATCCACCCATGTGGAGGCCCTGAAGAAGGGACTCAGAGGACTCACCAAAGAGGAAGTGCCCCGACTACTTTCCACGCTCAAGGAGGGTTTTCACTTTACCGTTCCCATAGTGCTCCTCGTCGTTGTGCTCATAAAGGGATTTACACCATTCAGGGCAGCCTTCATAGCAATAGTGGCCCTGGTCATCGTGGCAATGTTCAGAAAGGTGAGCCGGCTCAATCTGAAGAGCTTCATCCATACGCTCGTTCTGGGTGCGAGAAACAGCATAGTGATTGCCGTTTCCTGTGCCTGTGCGGGAATAGTGGTGGGTGTGCTGGACGTTACCGGCCTGGGAATAAAATTTGTAACTATCGTGACGGAATTTTCGGGAGGCATCTTGCCGATAGCGTTGGTCATGGTGATGATCTCTTGTCTGATTTTGGGGATGGGTGTTCCTACAGCGCCGGCATATATCATAGCGGCCATGATTGCTGCTCCCACGCTGACCCACTTCGGTATTCAACCGATTGTGGCACATATGTTCGTTTTCTACTCGGCCCTGTTGAGCGCAATTACGCCGCCCGTGGCATTGGCTGCCTATGCGGCGGCTTCAATATCGGGGGGCGGCGTAATGATGACGGGGATAATAGCATCAAAACTGGGTATTGTGAAATTCCTGGTGCCTTATATCTTTGTATATAATGCGGCCTTTCTCCTGATCGGTCCCCCTCTGTTTGTTGTCTGGTCATTCATTTCGGGTGTCGTGGGGACACTGGCCCTTGTCTTTGCGCTGGAGGGTTACTTCTTTAGCAGATTGAACATATGGCAGAGATTGGTCTTTCTGATAGCGGGTCTCTGTGCCCTTGTTCCCGAAATAATGACCGATATTGTGGGACTTTTGTTATTTACCGTCTTTAGCTGGTTACATTACAGGGAGGCGAAGGGTTTTGCTGCAGTCCCCCAAGACAAAGCCGAAGGATAGCAGTGAAGGACCGTAAGCAGAGGGAAAGATCGTAAGGGCATGCTTTCCCGCTTCATGCGATATGGGGTCTATATGGTTCGTAAAGGGGACACCCTCACCGGCATCGCTAAAAAAACAGGAACCACTATCGCCAGGCTCCGTGATCCGAACCGCCTGCAGGGAAGCTCATTGAAGATCGGGCAAAAACTCACCCTTAAACCGAGGCAGGATCAGGATGTGTTGTCGGTCCCGGCGCCGGTCAAATACACGAAAAATAAACTCCTCCCGGAACACGTAGAAGAAGAGGACGACAGGATCTCAAGCGAAGAAGCCAGGGCCGAGATCGAGATGCAAACGAAGGAGAGCAGGTCGCTCCTTGGCAATTGGAGCACTCCCGACGAACAGCATCTTCTTGTCATGGCTGTGATGGGGTTTCTCGGCGCCCCTAACCGTCTGGGAGGCTATTCGATAAAAGGACTCGACTGTTCGGGATTGGTGAAGAAGATCTATCAGACTTTCAACATCGACCTCCCCAGGACGGCCTTTGAACAGTCCCGTGTCGGCCTGCGTGTTGCGCGCAGCAAACTGGTCGAGGGAGATCTTCTCTTCTTCAATACGCGAAGGAGGCTCGGCCATGTCGGGATCTACATCGGCAATAACCAATTCGTCCATGCCTCCTCCCGGAAACGGGGAGTCCGTATAGACAATCTGAATACGCCTTACTTCGATAAGCGGTTCGTCCGGGCGGTCCGTCTCAAGGGAAACGATGACGGAATGTAGTCATCCCTCACAGGCAACGGCGTCGGGCGTATTCCGATCAGTGCGGTACTGCGACCACGTCCGAAAAAGAGGTGTTTTGTCCCTTCTTTCTCGGACTTTTTTCCTGCTCCTCATCCTGCTTCAGGCAGTAGCAGCGGATCTTCCCGCCGCTTCCCGAATTTCAGACTATCAAGCGGTTTTCATCCCCTTTTATACTGAAGAAGGGATACTTCTGGCCGCAATCCGCCGATACAATCACGGTGATGACCGCCTCTTTCTCGTCCTCGATCCGCAGCGTTTCGAGCTGAACCGGATGACGGCCGCGAAGGTCCTCTCCTCTCGCCCTGCCGGGGATCAGGCTTGGCGGGAGACCTCTTTTTTCCGAGCACTCGCCCGCCAGACATCGCCCCCCTACCCTCTCCAGAACGATGGCCTGCGCGAAGCCGAACATCCCGTAAAGGGATTTTTCCTGACGGCGGACCTCTGCCCTGCGCAGACGCCCCTGGATCGTGGTTTTTTCAAGGCCACAGCTTCGCTCCCCCAAAAACCGCCCCTCCCGGTCGCCCTGATGGTCAGCGGCCTCTGGATACAAAGGCACCAGGACGATCTTGTCTGGCTGAAGGATCAGATTGCCGCAAGGAGGCTGGCGGTCACCTGGGTCAACCATTCCTTCACCCACCCCTATGATCCAGTCGCACCGCTGGAGAAGAACTTTCTTCTGATGCCCAAAACGGATTTCACAGGCGAGGTGCTCTTGATGGAACATCTCCTGCTCGAACAGGGCCTGACGCCCTCCCCGTTTTTCCGTTTCCCGGGTCTTGTCTCGGATAGGCGGCGGGCCCGGTTTTTAGTTGATTTTTCTTCCTATAACCTTTATATTTTTACACCAACTCGGGGAGACACAGGGGGACAGCTCCCCTGTTGTTCTGGAAAAGACGCGGGAGCTGTCCCCCTGTGTCCTAAGGGTAATATTTAAAGGAGGATCGAGATGTCGGAGAGAAAAAAAATCAAGGTCGTCACCCCTCTGGTCGATATGGATGGAGACGAGATGACCCGGATCATATGGTCTATGGTCAAAGAAAAACTGCTTTTCCCTTATCTCGATATGGGCATCGAGTATTACGATCTCCATATCAAGCGCCGCGATGAGACGGACGATCGGATCACGATCGACGCCGCGGAGGCAATCAAGAAATTCGAGGTCGGCGTCAAATGCGCCACGATCACGCCCAACGAGGACCGTGTCCGTGAATACGGCCTGAAGAAGGCCTGGAAGAGCCCTAACGGGACGATCCGGGCTATTCTGGATGGCACGGTATTTAGGACGCCGATCCTGGTGAAAAATGTCCGCCCTGCGGTTTCCCCCTGGAGGAGGCCGATTACGGTCGGCCGCCACGCCTACGGCGACATTTATGCCGCCGCCGAGATCCGGATTCCGGATGCGGGCATCGTCGAGATCATCTATACCCCCGCCGGTGGCGGCGAACCGGTCCGGAGGACGATCCATGATTTCACCGGAGCAGGCATCGTCCAGGGAATCCACAACACCGACGCCTCCATCACTTCCTTCGCGAGGGCCTGCTTCACCCTGGCATTTGACCGGAAGATCGACCTGTGGTTCAGCACGAAGGACACGATCTCGAAGATCTACGATGCCCACTTCCGGGGGGTCTTTGAACAGGAATATAAGAACAACTGGAAAGATAAATTCGCGGCAGCCGGGCTCACCTATTTCTTTACCCTGATCGACGACGCCGTCGCCCGGATCATGAAATCGGAAGGCGGTTTTCTCTGGGCGCTGAAGAACTACGACGGGGATGTCATGTCCGATATGATCGCCTCGGCGTGCGGCAGCCTTGCCATGATGACCTCTGTCCTGGTTTCGCCCCACGGCTGGTTCGAATACGAGGCTGCGCACGGCACGGTCCAGCAACACTACTACCGACACCTCAAGGGGGAGGAGACCTCGACCAACCCGATGGCCCTCATCTTCGCCTGGACGGGAGCGCTTCGGACCCGGGGCGAGCTGGATGGAACGCCGGTTGTCTCAGCCTTCGCCGGGCGCCTGGAGCAGGCCGCCATCGAAACGGTGGAATCCGGGATCATGACCGGCGACCTCCTCCTGTTCGCCGAAAAGAATCCCGCCAACCAAAAGGTGAACACGGAGACATTCATCGATGCAATCACAGCGAATCTCGACCGGAAGCTCGTCGGATTCCCTTAACATTGCAAATGATTACACCCGTCTGACAGGGACGGTGCATGTATGAAGGACAGACCAAACATCCGGGACATGTCCCTTTCGGAGATTGAGGCCCTCATCACGAGGCTGGGCAAAGAGAAGTACCGTGCCCGGCAGATCATGAAATGCCTCTATCAGAAAGGGGCGGTCTCTTTTGCGGAGATGACCGCACTATCGAGGGAGTTCCGTACCCGGATGGAAGATCTGGTTGTGATCACGGAGCCCGCGCTTGACCGGATCCAGACATCGACGGACGGAACGAAAAAGGCCCTTTTCAGGCTCGCTGACGGCCTTTTCATAGAAAGCGTCCTCATCCCCGGCCGGAACCACTGGACCGCCTGCATCTCCACCCAGGCGGGCTGTGCGATGGGGTGCCTTTTCTGTCTGACCGGCCGCCGGGGGCTGATGCGCGACCTTAGACCCTCCGAGATCACGGGCCAGATGACGATGCTCCGTCGCTGCACGCCCGAGGGTCCGGAGATCAAGAACATCGTCCTGATGGGAATGGGTGAGCCGCTCGCAAATTACGACCATACGGTGACGGCGATCCGGATCCTCACCTCCGATTACGGCCTCGGCTTCTCCAACCGGAAAATCACGGTCTCGACCTGCGGCCTCGCCCCGCAAATCGTCCGGCTGGGGCAGGACATCTGCGTGAACCTCGCCATCTCGCTCAACGCTCCCGACGACCGCAGGCGAAACGCCCTGATGCCAGTCAATCGGAAATACCCCCTTGCGACACTCCTTGAGGCCTGCCGGGACTACCCCATGCCCGGCCGCCGGATGCTGACATTCGAATACATCCTCATGGCCGGCGTCAACGACTCCCCCGCGGATGCCAAAAAGCTGGTCCTCCTGCTCAGGAACATCCGCTGCAAACTCAACCTGATCACCTTCAACGAATTTTCGGGATCCTCTTTCCGGACCCCCTCTCCGGAGGCGGTCAGCGCCTTCCAGCAGGTCCTGCTGGATCACCACTATACGGCGATCCTGCGAATGAGCCGCGGCCGGGACATCCTCGCCGCCTGCGGCCAGCTGAGTGGCGAAGGATCCGCTTCCTTGAGCCGCTGAATGACGCAGGGTGATCCGTACCGGGCGGAGCAGGAAGCTTATCCTCAGGAATCGAAAAAAGGGAGGCTCAACAATGGCAGCGACACTTCTGGCCGATCTTGTGGTGATCTTCCATGGCGTCTTTGTCCTCATTGCCGTCCTGGGGGGGCTCCTGGTTTTCCGGTGGCGACGGTGGGCATGGTTCCACGTCCCGACTTTTCTCTGGGCGGGTTTCATCGAACTGACCGGCGGGATCTGCCCGCTGACACCGTTGGAAAATCGGCTCCGCGCCATGGGCGGAGGGGCAGCCTACCAGGGAGACTTTATCGACCGCTATCTGATTCCCCTACTCTACCCGAGCGATCTCACAAGGGAGATCCAGATCGCTCTCGGGATCTTCGTCATTCTGTTCAACATGGGAGTCTACGCCCTGTACTGGTACAGGCTGCAGCAGAAAGGATCGTGAAGGATCAAATAAACGGGGACAGCGCCCTATTTGGAAAATTTGGGACAGTTCCCCTATTTTCCTGTGGTAAAATAGGGGAACTGTCCCCATTTTCCAAGGGGCGCTGTCCCTGTTTATTATTTCTTCTTCGCCTCCTCCTCGGCGAGCCTCCGCTTCGATTCGATGATGTAAAAGCTCACCTTGTAGTCAAGGCCGACGTTCGCATATTCCCGCGCGATCTTCTCAAACCGCAGGAGGGCTGCCCGGTACTGCTTGTTATTGAAGTAGAATTCCCCCACATAGAACTCCTGCTCGCCCAGGATCTTCTTGCATTCCCGGATCATCTTCTCGCCCAGGAAGGAGAATTTGCTGCCGGGAAACCGCGCCGTCAACCGTTCAAACTCTTTGAGGGCCTTGAAGGCCTCCGACTGGTCCCGGTCAATCGTCGTAATCTGCTTGAAGTGGCACATCCCAAGCTGATACATCATATAGGAGAGGTTTTCGTTCGTCGGGTGAAGATTGATGAATTCCCTGTAGGCAAGCCCTGCCTCGGGATAATCCTTGCCGCTGAAGTAGGAGTCGGCAACCCCTATCTCGGCCATTATGGCGAGCGTGCTCAGGGGATACTCCTCCTTGAGCCGCTGGAAGACCCCCACGGATCTCTTGTAATTTCCGTCCTTGTAGTACTCCACCCCCTGCTGGTAGAGTCCGTCAGGGGTTGAGCGGGCCATGGTCACCTTCTTCGTCCACGGCCACGTGAACGTACAGCCGGAGACCATCATCACCAGCACGAAAAGCACCAGCAGAATTCGTTTGTTGCGCACAGTATTCACCTTTCGGCGTCTCGTCTACAGGGCCTTCTTGATGAACGCCTCCAGGCGCTCCTTCGGAACCAGGCCGACGAGGGTGTCGAGAACCTTTCCCTCTTTGAAGAGAAGCAGAGTCGGGATGCTTCTGACACCATATGTCGCCGCCGTCTTTTGATTGTCGTCGATGTTGAGTTTCGCTACCTTGAGCTGATCGTGGTACTGCCCCGCCAGCGCCTCCACCGCGGGACCGATGGCCTTGCAGGGACCGCACCAGGGCGCCCAGAAGTCGACCAGGGCAGGTCTGTCCGCCTTGAGTATCTCTTCATCAAAGTTCCCGTCGCCGACCTGCACCAGAAATTCTCCCGCCATATGCTGATCTCCTTTCTATACTTCCCTGCGAGGGACTATGGCACATTCCGGCAAACGATGTCAAGTCTGCCTTTTGACCCTGGATATTTGATATAAGGTAGCTGCTGTCGGTTCAACTGGAGCAGATAATTTAAAAATATCTTAAA
>Ga0180732_1001168_pt1 | contig 17207 bp, 17 predicted proteins | sample KR11_01MetaG_FD_148674 | JGI IMG/M metagenome (GOLD analysis project Ga0180732, IMG submission 148674) | Groundwater microbial communities from the Olkiluoto Island deep subsurface site, Finland - KR11_0.1 MetaG | ecosystem: Environmental > Aquatic > Deep subsurface > Groundwater | place...
CCAGTAACCAAACTATTGTTATTATATAAACAACCTTCTGTTCCCAGGGTAGTAAATCCAATAGAATTTTGTCCAACACCACCTACTGATGCAATAAAAATTAATGAGGTAGGTTTAAATCCCACCCCTGTAACCGCCTGTGTCCCAGTCGCCGTTGCCGTATCTATAGAAAAAGAACTTTGGTATATACCAACTGCCCATTCGGGCGCCGTTCCAGCTGCATCCATAAATAATTTATGATTTGCTGTTCCTTTAGCAAGTCTGGCAAGAATACCAGAAGCTCTATAATATATATCTCCATTAGCACTTGATGGAAGATTAAGATTCATTCCAGCAAAAGTTGGCGAAGCATCGGAAGTCAAATCTTGGTTAATAAATGAGGTTGCTTCAATAGTAAGATCAGCATTAACTATAAGAGAACCAGTTCCAGATATATGTGCTGTGGCTGTATCAATATAAGTTTTTGTTGCCTTTTCCGTAGGACACGCTAAATCACTATTCCCTCCTAACGTACCATCAGTGGAAAATTCATTGATATGAGAACCTCCCGTACTTCCGGAAAATATAGCAGTTAATTTTTGTGTGCTTCCGGTTGTCCATGCCTGATCTTGAGGATAGGTAGTTATTGTTACAGTACCAGACCCGGCAAAGATGGGATAAGCCCCGGCATCGACATAACCATTTATCGTTAATGTCTTACCAGATGCTACGGTAATCGTTGCCCCAATATCCACAAGAAATCTTATGTTGGCCGGGATAGTTAGATTATTCGATATACTCCATGACCCAGGTTCGATATAAAGGGTGCGATAACTGCTCCCGATATAAGATAAGGCCTGTGTTAAGGTAGTATCGTTCTTGGCAGCACTATTGAAATGGCAGGCGTTCACGATTGAATAATGGGACTTGTAAATGGTAGGCGTTTTAATCATGGTGGTCGTACTGACATTGCCTACCCGAGAAAATGTCTCCGTCGGGTATAGTTCAGAAGTGTTAAAGTTAAAATCTTCTTTTCCGATAAGGCCTTTACTGATTTGTGTTGTCATTTGGTTGTCCCTTAATTATAATCTGAAGAAAACATGCAAATCCCAAAATATACCAAAACAAGTATAATCAGTATCGTTGTCATAATTATTCCTCCTCTTGGTTTTCCTTCATTCTGCCTGCCTGAAATAAACCAAGCCTTAATGCCGCTCTTGATGGTTTAATTTTTATGCCCTTTTTGCGTAAATTATTTAATGTTATCGCTATCTTAGCTTTTACTGCCGGAGTATCAAGTAAGCCTAAGGCTAAAGCTCCTGCTGCACCTGGAACCCCAGCTACCACTCCACCTGCTCCGGTTTTTAAGGGAATCCCGATTCCTAAAATATCCCTGTTTTGTATCCGGCTACTACTTTTCTGTATCGCATCATGTAATTCTATAAGAGAACCTTCTTGAGCATTTAGCATTTTAATTTCTGGGATTATTTCTTCGAGGGCTTCTTTAGCTGCACGTGCCACAGTTTGTTGTGCCTTTGCAGCTGCGGGACTTTCTTTAACACTTGAATAATAACTTTGTAGTTCTTTATAAATGCCTTGTTTTAATTTCTGCGCTTGCATGGGAGTTAGACCTGTGCGGCCTAATACTTCGTTAGCCTTTCTAATCTCTTTTTCAATTCTTAAGACAGCCTTGGCAGATTGTATTGGATGTCCAGATTCAGAAAGTACTTGTTTTTGTAAGTCACCAAAATCTTGGAAAAGACGATCTATCGGGATTTGTTGACCCGTTTGTGTGGCGGCATCAATTTTAGAAACAATATCTGCATTAATATTATCTATCATTGATCTGGTTTTGTTTACTCCCTTTATCGTGGGTGTTATATCATATTTAAGTGCCGTTTGTGTTAATTTGGTTCTTTGTCCTTCTGTCAAAGTAGTAGCGAATTTAGCACTGGATTGATATAATTTAGAGGGTATTTTTTCAGGTATTAAACGTAACGGTAATGCAGCTCCTTTCATGGCTATTGAGATTGGCTCCATTGATGTTCCTGCTTTACTTATTGCAGTTCCAGCCTTCACTAATTTTTGCGATTTTGATAAAGCTCCTATTCCTTTTGCAACTCCTCCTCCTGCTGTTAATGCCGTTGCCATATCACTTAAAACCCCTACAGGATCGGAAGCTAATGTTTGTTTAAAATTTTCTATACCTCCATATCGATTTGCATACATATCCAACATAGCATTAAAGCTTTGTTCATGCTTTTGTTCTCCCGGAATCAATCTTTCAATTCCCCCGGCAACAATATTACCCATAGTTGTAGCGGTTTCGATTGGATGAATAAGCGGTTGTACCATTGCTCTACCCATTTCAAGGGCGCTAGAAGGTATATTCCCAAGGGCTTCACTGGCAACTTGACCCCAGGACGGTGAAGGAGATTTTGTATTTTGTGGCGTAATAGTTTTTTGTTTTTGTGCTTCAGCAAAAACAGCACTAATATCTGTATCCGTAGGTGGTTTTTTACCAGACCACATAAAATCAACTGTCATGCCCGTTTTATCATCTTTTACTGTATATGTAGGCATTATCTAATCCTTATGATTTTATATTTAGATGGTTGTTGTGATGGTGTTTCAGTTTTTGTTTCCGGTGTTACAACCTTTTTACCATAACCACCTTCTTTAAGCCGTTTTTCACGACTCTCAAGAACACTTGTCAATGTCCTTTCAAACTCTTCCATTCTAGCCTTAAATACTGTTGGATTTAATATTCGATCTGGAAGTTGTTTATTTAGGCGTTGGAATTCCATTTCATTTATCTGTTTACCAGATAATAAATAAACCAATCCGTTCCGTGATTGTTCTAATGATGAATAAAATTTGGCTTGATTTGTATCTATCCCTACACCGCCCGCCAGTTTTTCACTTATATCATACATCCGACCAGCTACCGGCCCGACATATTCAGGTTTATATAAATTCTTAGCTGTAGCCAATGCCGCCCTTAACGTATCAATTTGCTGTAATGCGACAATCTGTTCTGATGCTAATGGTTTTCCACCAATAGGTGGGCCTTCTTGTTGAACTGTTCGTGGATTTACCGGTATTATTCCTTCAGCTGTAGGAACAAATTGGATATTAACCGGCCTGGTTTCTCCAACGTCAGATTTCCATTTTAAATATGCTCCCCGTCCTTCGGGGGTTGATAAATAATTAACGGCCGTTTCTCTGATCTTAGGATCACTCGCATAGTTAGGGAATTTAGTCATTAAAAACTCGTCCACAGGTCCTGGTATATTAAATTCCTTTTTGGCTGTTTTCATGGCAAGAGCTTCCGATAATGTCAGTTCACCGGATTTAACTTTTTGCGCTAAAATAGCCTCCAAGGTTTGTCCTTCTTGTGTTTGTGGTATTTTAGGTATCTTTTCTAATATATCAAAATTCTGTGTTCGTGCCGCCCGTTCCGCAAATGGTTGGTATGCTTTTGGATACTGTGCAAGAATACTTTCCATTTCAGGTGATTTGGTTTGTGTTGTAATATTAAGCGTCTCAAGCCCAGGTTTGACTTCAAATCCACCGCCGGGTGTAATTGGCTCTCCTATCTGTTTGGGTGTTACTGTCTGAACATCTTCCAAAGACTTACCAAGTGCCTGCTGTCCAGCCAATTCCCGTGCCATTTTCTGTAACTGCATGGTCTGGACTTGCTGTTGTATTTGTGCGGCCTTCTGTGCTCGGGCATCGTTTTCCATCTGATGACCAAATTGAAATGCTCTATTAAAAGATTCGACAAAAGTATCGGGCATTTTACATCCCTCCGAACATCTCTGGATAATTCTTTTTTAACCATGCGTAGGTGCTTAGACCACCTACGGTTCCTGTAAGGCCTTGTATGGTACTTGCCGCCTGTTGTGCAAAGGGGGTATAGGTTGACATTGCAGGTGTGCCTCCTGCAGATGGGACTGCCATAGAGGGATAGGCTGTCATTATAGGCGGTGCCGAATATGGTGTCTGACCAAATTGTGTAATATCGCTTAAGAGTTTAGCCTTATCTCTGAGACTTTCACTTTCCATCCCAGCTATTCCTCCGGCCATTTTACCGCCGCCAGAGATGCCTCTGGCTGCACTTTCCTCAAAAAACCCTTGCTTGGCTTGCATAAGTTTCTGAGCAAGAGCGGCCGTTCCTGCCGTCTTTGCTGTGGATATGGCTGTCTCAGAAGGGAATGCGGTCTTCTGCCATTCAGCCGTTGCTCTGGCCTGGGCTTCCTGTATAGACTTATCCATATAGGATTGCTGTTCGGCTATATCGGTTTTCTGCCTTCCATATAATTCATTCTGATAAGCAACCTGTTGTGCCCATTGCTGTTCGGCAAGGTTTTTAGCGGATCCAGAACCTACATATTGAGAACCAAGAACTGTACCTGCCATTAATGCCGGACTAGTCCATCCCGATAACGCATTTGCCATTCCGGATAATCCCCCAGCGGCGGCAGTTCCTCCGGCCATAAGTGGCGTACCTAATTCTCCAGCAGCATACATCGCCTCAAATTCAGGCCATCCCATGGAAGCTGACAATGCTGCCGAACCTGCTCCTGTTGCTGTGCCTGCGGCGGCAGCTCCAGTCGGTCCTACTAATGTACCCCCTCCCCCAGCAATAATGGGGGCAGCATAATATCCGGCAGCTAATGGGGCAGCTATTTCAGCCACATTCCAAATATCCTTGCCTGTTTCTTGTCCGAATAAAGCACCGGCAGCCTGACCTATTGGTCTTGTACCTTCATGAAAAATATCTCCTATCTCTGAAATAACTGGTATATAACCTCCACCATCCATATTACACCTTCCTTTCCAATATAACTGAAACTGGTTTCATCTTCCATGTTCTCACAAATGCTTTAATACCTCTACTTGCCTCGAAAACAATCTTATGTATCTTAAATTCTTTTGCTATATTTTCCAACATTGTCCATACGGTATCTTTTATTTCCGGGAATCCGTGATCATACCAGGCACGAAATATCCTTATCTCATTCAGATATTTTATGTTGGATTTCATAATGGAGAAAATAATAAATCCAAGTACTTTTTCTTTATTTTCGTCCGCATAAACCATTAAAACTTTAAACTCATAATGGGTTGTCATTTTCTTGCCATTTAAAATGCAATCTATCCATAGAAGACGATCCTTAATATCCATCGCATTTTTTGAATGATGTTTTTTAAGCATATTCATTTCGATAGGTACAAGTTTAAGAATATCAGTCATATCTTTAGCATATTCAAAAATCATGCGGCCATTAATCCCCGTGCTTCCAGAAGATCAAGTATCAGTTGCACTGTTGCCCTACATTCAGCATCTACTACAGCTCCACCCGTAGGATCGTTAATATGGGCCGATTGTCCCACCTTCAAACCACTTGTACTAATTTGCAACGATGTTCCATCCAGGTCTATCCCAAGAGCATTTCCGCTATTATCCAACCCAGATAACGCGGATAGGTTCAGAACAAGCACCCCTCCGGCATCAGTAAACACATCGCCTATTTCAAGTCCGCCGATACGTTCTTCAAATAACTGTCTGATAAGTTCCCATACTTGTTTTTTTAACTCGCCTATATCTTCCGCAGTTAAAGGAAATGGTACACCGGCGGCAGTTCCCATTATCTAATCTCCGTACGGATTAAACGAAATTCCCCAGGGTTCATAAATACTTACTCCATCAGCATTGCTACAACTTATAGCCATTGAAAATCTATATCCCTGAAAGCTTGGTAAAATAACTCTTTTACGTTCTCTCGAGCTGGTGTTTAAAGTTATAGTGGGGCTTTGTGCCGTTCCATCCGCATACAGAGTTATAGTTACATCCTCGCTGTTGGTATCAATATCATAGTAAAGATATTCGGTCTGTTTCATCTTCAAGATACCAATGTCTTTAACTGCTCTATCTCCAGTTTGTAAACTAACGGCCCTTGTTTCGGTTGTGCCATCTTTATATTGTTTTCCGTCAGCCTTGCCACAATATTTTATACCAGTAGGAACATGATATTCAAAAGCCGTCGCGATAAAATCATCATTAAAAAACCGTATTTCAGGATAGTAAGTGAAATCCGCAATAAGGCATTTGTTCGGGGTTGTGCCGGTTGACGGATAATAAAAATAATATCTTTGTCCATCCCATTCCGCGTAACAGTTTTTAATAGAAGCAATATCCGTAAAATAAGCTGTGTTGATCCGGTCTTTTGTGATATTTTTACTCATACTTCCGTCAAATAAATATAGTCCATCGTACCATAAGCCAAGGATGCCATATCTGGTCTTTTTCATAGTCCTGCGATTTATACATCCAACCTCTGCAAACGTATTCCTTATCTGCCACGTTGAGGCTGAAGAACCTTGCAGGCGATACCAAGCAGATGCGGTACACATATAAAGTTGATCTCCCCAAGCCATTATTCCAATAAGATCGATGCCTTCACTGATTATATCTATCGCCTCGGTAGATATGAAGGTAAACGGTAAATATGGTTCAGAAGGCCACAGGGTGTTTCCTTCGATAACAAACATTCTTTGTAGATAATTAGTCACATCTACAGCCAAGTCAGGGGGAGGGCCATAATCTGACGTTGACAATGCACTGTGATCATCTAATGTGGCATCTATAACATTATCTCCGGTATAGGTTGTGGCCGTGTTATTTGTTATCGTATCTACCAGATATGTTTCAATTAATGTATCCGATGTACGATACAACCGTCTATAAATGAGCAAATCCGTGCCACTATAAGGGCAGATACCAATACTTGACCAATTTATTTTACTAGAAGCCGATAAACTGGCCGTAGTTCCAGCCGGAGATGGTCCTGTTTCTACCGCTCTTCCATTAGGGAAAATTATATAAAAAGTATAATAAAGAGTATATACCCCACTTAAGGAACCACTACTTGCTTGAGAACCAATAGGTGTTATTGTTGGATTAGGAATTTTCCAATCATATAGATTTGTGTTTAAAAATGCCTTGGCATCTGTGCCATTTACCATAAACGTAAATTCACCATAATCAGACATACGCAATGGATTGGATGAACCTAAAGTGCCTAGCAATGTAAATTCACCATCTGGGGGGACATAGAGATCACAATAGCCGTCTAAATCCCATTTATATCTTACATTCCCGGCATCTCCTATAACTACCCAATTTATATAGCGATGTATGGAATGGATTTCATTATATGCCGTACTGTTTACTGCTTCTTTGGCTGAGCGTGGTTCCATAACACCATCATGGTTATAATTAAACCCGGAACTGGATATTAATTCTCCATCTTCTAATAAAAGAGGTTTTCTTTTAAGTACAATACCTCTATCAAATGAAAATGCCTCTACAACACCCATTATGCCATTTCCTTATAAAAGGTCATGTTTTTAGTCCAATTCCATACTAATGCTCTGGCTCGAAGATTATGTCCTGATAATGGTCTTTTCTTACGATCTTTATACATCTGTATTTCTCTTTCAAATAGTTTGAAAAATTGTTCAGCCCGTTTAAGCTCGGCGGAATCCTGGACACAGTTTGACAATAAATCATAGGCGGAATAGTAACAAATGGCCTGTTGATATTCTCTGGGTATCTCTGTCTTTTGTGAATCATCATCACCCTGTACATTTATTTCCTGCGGTAGTCTATAATACTCAAGCAAGAGATTTTTGTTGGCCGGTTCGATCTGTACCGTAACGCCCGTATCAGAAGGTAATATAAACTCATCTACTCCATCGGCGTTTATAATAACACCTACGTCTTGATTCAAGGCATAAAGCGGACACACCCATTCAACCACTACGCCATCATCTATATTAAATACTGCCGAATCACCATTCGTATCCGGTATTGGATAAAGTCCGAACAGTTGACCCGACCCATAATTTCTATCCAAGTATATTCTGCCCGGCGTTCCGGTATCAACCCGCCAATCAGATACGTCATCGTTAAGTTCTTCTATGGTAGTGACGGTAAGTTCTTTATATCCATTACTTAAAGATGAATCGTAAAAATAAGCAGTCATCAAATCCAGATAATCATCGGGCATACGGTAGTTGCGTTTACCGTTTTGAAGTTCGATAATGGCATAATTACGTAAGCATTTTGTACCTCTTACAAAGGCATCCTGCCCACGGTTAATAGAATCATCAACCCAATCATAATCAGTCGAAGCATTGGTAGGTGAAAAACGGGTAGGGTTTGCAACACGAAGTAAACGGAGAACCCGAGCACGTAACTCTCCAAGATCGTATCCGGTGAAAACACCAGTTGTTTGAGTAGTTACAACAGGCATACACGTCTCCTTTTAACTTGTGTCAGCGATAATATACAAAAATCTTTCCTGGCTTTAAATTATCACAAGCCACAATAGAAAGGCCTTTCCTGAGTTTTATGGGTTCATGGAAATTTTCTGATAATTCTCCATAGCCGGCCCCGTTACTTTTTAATTCTATAAAGGGAGTTTTATACGTCTCGGCATCTGGAAGTATGCGGCCAAAGATTGATGTATCAGTAAGGTCTTGATCGTCGATAAGTGTCAATTTAGCATCTACATCGACATCTTCAATGGCCGCACTGATCTGGCATATTTCCCATTTACCAGCCTTTAATGGAAGTGCATATCCTGCATAACAAGTTAATGGATACATTGTTGTTCTCCTTTTTATTGTACAAAATCCTTCTTTTTTACATATCTGGATAATAACATCCCCATTTTAATTCTCCATGTTTTGGACAGTCTAGTGACCAATCTTTTATACTTCCAAATAAAAACTTTTTAATTGACCACGGATGTTTTTTCGTTATCAAATCTAAACCACAATAAGGACATATCTCATAGATCATACATTCATCATATATTTTCTTCTCTGCCATCTTTTTTTCTTTTTGTTTCTTTTTTTCTTTCAATTTTTCAATAATGGATGGTTCGGTTGCATTACTAATGCAGTGACAATTATCTGTCGTTATGTTTCTTTGCATAATCTCTCCTTTATGGGTAAATTATTTTCTTAATTTAGCGATAATAGGAAGTTCACTATCGTATATTTTTTTAATTCCATCACCTTGGGCTTTATCAAGATTCCTTATCCATTTGCATAATCGATGTACGCCTTCCGGTTCGATGGATGCAGCTTGGTCGCTTCCCGGCATGGCCCTGTCCAGTGTTATATGGAATTCAATCATTTCTGCCCCTAAAGAGGCTGCGGCTACCATAAATGTCAAGCCCTGATTATGATTAGAAAATCCTATTTTGGCCCAAGGATACCGTTCTTTCATGGTGTTAATGCACTTCAAGTTCATCTCTTCCGGCTTGCTTGGATACGTCGAGGTACAATGCATTATACAGTGGATCCTGTCTTTACCAAGGATTTTTATGGCATCATCTACCATATCAACTGTGGACATACCTGTGCTAAGGATAATTGGTTTATCACTTAACCTTTTACACGCATCAAGTAATCCCCTGTTCGTTATTAAGGCAGATGGAATTTTGATAAAAGGTGAATCAAACAAGTTGGCAAATATTAAACTGTTTATATCCCATACTGAAAAGAACCATTTGATACCCCGTTCCTTACAGTATTTGTCTATGGCTTCATATTCTTTTAACCCAAACTCAAGCCCTTGTTTTTGTTCTCTGGTTGTCGTACCCCACACAGACTTTCTTGGGGTATCAAGTTCTTCTTTCGTATAAACCAGATCAATGTCGCGTTTTTGGAACTTTACATAATGACAACCAGAAGAAATAGCAATATCAATAAGCTGACGTGCGATTTCTATGTCTCCATTAAAATTTATCCCCAATTCAGCGATGAGCTCTGTCATGGCTTACTCCTTTTTTATTCTGCATAAACTAAAACAAATTCTATTTCACCCGCCGTAAGTGAACTAAGATTACCAGCAGTTGATTCAAATGTAGCGATTATTGTTCTGTTTGTTTCTGCTTTTTGTGCACCACCTATGATAGAAGTACAAAAAGTATGACTGTCGCGGGCAAACCCGGACTTCAAACCTCCGATTTTATCGATAGATTGTTTAGGTATAAAACCATTCAGAATAGTCCCTTCGCCTACTTTTACGGTAGGATAGGTAACACCTGCAAAAGCTGTTTTAACTCTTGCTTCAAATGCTATCGGATAAGCGCCCGGGGGAACTAGTAATATCACAATGGTTTCAGTTGTGTCCGCAGCACTTACATTTTCAACAGCTTTAATCACTGTATTCATGGCTTTTACTTCCATTAGTTTATCTCCTTATCTGGTATCTCCATGTTTAAACATTCGACGCAAACCATAGACCCTTTTCCCATATCAGCGGCAAACCGCCATTTTAAAACGATACCTACCGGATGTTTGCATTCCCCATACTTTCCATTTTGTTTATCATTGAATCGGCAAGTTATGATGCTGCATTCAACTTTCACATCTGCACTTCCTGTCCATCCATAAAGAATGCGGTATCATCTGGAGAATCAACACAACCAACCACCACTATTATTGGCTTTCCTTCATCATCAACCGGCATTTTCTTTTCTCCGCGAAGATATGGGCCTTCATCTTTTACCGCCATAATGGAAAGATCGGTAAAATCCTTATCATGCGATGCCCCTAAAATATGATACCCAATCTCTCCAAATATACGGAACCACCATTCAGGAGATTTTATCGTTATGTGAGTCTGGATATAACCGGCTATTTTAATCTTTTCTTCTCCTAATGCTATTGTAAAAAGGTATTTATCACTACCCACTCTGAATATTTCTTTAAGTGTATCATTGATATTTTCTTCTGGTATATGTTCAAGAACTTCAGAACATACAATAAAATCAAATTCCTGATCTTTATATGGTAGTTTATTGGCAGGAGCAACCTTACAATATTCCGATACTCCCCGTTCTTTCCAACATTTCATGGCCGCATCTGAAATATCACATCCATATACGTCAAATCCATTCTCCCGAGAAAACTGCACTCCGTTTGCTCTGCCACATCCGACATCCAATCCTTTATTAAAATCATCATAAAACTTTGTGACAAACCTCCAAATACCTACTCCACGTTGTAAATTACCAAAATCATGGTCATAAAACGCATCGTAAATATATTTCAGTTTATCTTCTAACGGAGACTCTTCTATATTAAGTGCTTCCTTTGTTTCCTGTATCGCGTCTTCAAGGGAGCTCTGTGTCACAAATGGCAATAAAGAACCATCAACATCTACTCCGAGAATACCCTCTGAACAGTTGAAAAAATGATATTCGGGGAATAATTGCACCATCATATTTTCCAACCATATTTTATATTCATATAACGGGATTAAGGTTTTAACCTTTTCCCCCGTTACATCTGTCTGCCAGAAATATACGGATTCATCGTTTTTACTTTCTCTATCGGCATAATAATTATCTGTAAAACTAAGATCATGTCCGGCATAGATAAATATCCGGGCCTTTGTACATTCTACGAAAATAGCCGCTGCATTATTCATGGCACTTCCGCCGGAAGATACCGGCTTGCCAAACCGACGTTTTATTTTCCCGTTAAGTGATTTATCATCGACACCATAAGGAACAATCATAATTTTCCCCGGCCAAGCCATAAGGGATTCAGGTTCCACACAAACAGAAAAAATACCAACAACATCTTTGCATTTATCGCCAAGATCAAGTGTCCAGTTTCCCGGTCTGCCGTCTATGGCGATTATATAGTGGGGGATTATGTCCCGTTTGATAAGAAATTCGGCGGATGAATTGGTGGCGATAATAATAAATCTATCATCAATATTCTTTAACGCTTTCCATTGATGATTTATCGATGGTCCAAGTCCGGCAAAAATAATGGCTTTCCCCTCATAAGAAGGCATATCGTGAACTGTTCCGATTATCTTGTCTTTGTTTTTATCAAGCCACTTAATATTCTTTTCTCCATTTACTTTCCATATTTCCGGCAATCCACAACTTTTATCATTCTCCCCCCCGAACTCCATGAAGTTCTGGTGAGCGGGAATAAGACCAAACCTGCTTACTTGTTTTTTCTGGTCATTCAGACGGCGCAACCATGATTTTCTCATTGAGTTACCGCCTTTCTCTTAGCAACAAACTCAGCGATTTCCCAATCCAGTGGAGTATCAATCTCAAGTGACCGTTCTTGCGGCATCGCATATAAGGCGATATGACCTCCTAACCGACAGTGCATCTGATCGAGGACATACTTTTTGGTAAAATAGATGGCGCCATTTTCCATGTACCAATCTTTTCGATCTTGCCGATTAGGTCTCTTATGAATGTGATAAGTCGCTATGGGATAATTCTGTCCTTTTATCCCTGCCGCATTATCAACCCATAACATCCCAGGGTTAGATACCACTGATACTAACGAATCATATTTCGTCTTTTTAACTATCTTGTGCGCTTCCTTAATATCTTCTGCCGTTCTAAGGGGTGAAGTGGGTTGTAATAGACACCATAACTCAATATCGAGATACTTCACCGCATAATATACAAGCAGATCGTCAAGGCTCGCTATATCGTCGCTTAGTTCCATGGGGCGTTCGTTATCAATAACTACTTCCGTTTTATTAACCTTATGATCAAAATTACCGGCATATCCGCCATCAGAACTAATAATAATCAAATCTAATATATTACTTTTTATCGCTTCTCTAACCGTATGATCTACCAACATTGTACCAGCGAATGGTTTAAAATTTTTGTTTGGTATTTCCTTACTGCCTTTTCTGCAGGGGATTAACGCGCCTGTTTTCATTGAGCCTCCTAAAAGGGTAATTAGTGGGGGGGCCGAAACCCCCCCAAGTATATGTTTTTTCTCACTTTTCCTTATAACGGATTATCACGCTTACTGTCCTGCCGACATCCTTTTTCAAGGCCTTCAGGTGAAGTACCTGAGTTGCAGAGAATGTCTTTGCCGTAACCGTAAACGGCAGAAACTTACCTTTGGCCTGAGTTGTCGCTGTACCGGAAAGTATGACCGTAGCAAAGACAGTCCTGGTAGCTCCCCAGGTAGCGGCCCGACAAAGAGCTATCTTTAAGGCCGTACATGTCGTTAGGAAGGTGGTAAGTTTGGCAATATAAGCGTGAGTTACGATGACCGACCGGCTGAATGGAATACCACCCAAAAACTTTGTAGTTGTTGAGACGTTATTCACGGATACTGCCGGTAATGTAAGTTCGCTATACATTCCCGTGTTAAATAGTGGACATAAACTGGAAAAATCAGACATTTCTTTATCCTCCTAATGTAATATCGTTTATATTGCTAGTGTTAACGGTTTTCCGGTACGCATGATCGATCTAGCCTGAGTTATTGCCATAGCAAGTTTCAACTGATGTATCCAGGCCAGATTTCCATACCGCACCGAAACGCCAAATATCCCCGCTTCAGTCGCATTAAAGAACCATCCCGGCAGTTTACCTAAAAAATCTTCAAGGGCAAACTTAAGTGACATAAACATATAATTGGTATAAACAGTATCTCCGAATATATTTATATGTGGTTTCCGTATCCAATTATCTTTAATGTCTTCCCGATCGATATAATATGGGGTTTTCTCAGTCTCAAAACTTAATTCATTCCCCACAAATATTACAATCGGGCATTCAAGGATAAGATACGCAAACGCCACCCCTGTGTTATATTGTGAACAAAGGGCCGGGAAAAACGCTCCACAACCATTTAGTGGCGCATAATGTTTCTGAAGCTCCTTATCTAAATCTTCTATTGTTGTCCAAACAGCAAGAAACTTCATATCCCCCTGCCACATATCCAGAAGAGAAGGATGCACACAAACATTGGCGATTAAGGTAATATCTTTTGTCTGTGCCATATCCATTCCTTCCCAAAATCGGCTTACATTCGGATCCGCATCGCAGATCATGGCATATTTTGGTTTTATGCCATTCTCTAACAAATACTTTAATCCCGAAGATATACCGATGAATACGAAGTCGGGTTCATCTTGAAGTTCCCTTAATCGATCTATCTGTTTGGCTATGGAAGGGGCTGCACCAAGACAAATTGCCGTTTTGCCTTTATGGGCTTCCTGCAATGTTTCGGCAGCCCACCCATATTTTTTAACTCGTTCCGTGTTAGCCTTAGCATTTTCTATCCACTGCTCATGATAAATCGTTCCTGTGTTTTGAGAGATTGAGCCTATAAATTCGCTCCAATCTTTGTTCGACTCCAGAAAATTTAATCTTGCGGCAGTGTTAGTCATTGTTTAGCTCAGGTTAATTAAAAGCCCATGGCACTTGTCAGCATTAAGTAGTTCTATGGAATACTGACCGGATAACTGCCACTTTTCGTTTCGGCCCGTTTTAGCCATCTTCTCGAGATGCCATGCATCACCCTGCAATGGTTTCAGGGATACACGAGAACGGTCAAGAATAATCAGTTTATCCTTCGGCATCCATCTGGAAACAACCACGGGCATTTCAGTTCCCATATCAGTCAAGAAGATGTTCCTGTAATAACCTACAGTTTTTTCTCCCTGGTCAACACGCCGTAATTCCTTTTCCATCGCGGCTATGACCCTGGCCTGAGCCGGGCCGACTACAAGTATGGGATCAGAGGTCTCATCCAAGCCACCCCTATCAAATACCTTGTAGGCCAAGGAATTTATAAATCCCTGGGTAAGGGCTGCCGAAGCGGTAATAACGGTTGTATCGTTATTGGTACTGTCTAAATCCCAGTCCCGGATAAGTTGGATTATTCCTGCCATAGTACGCAATTCATTATCGCCGGAGTATGTGTTACTGGCCGTTGCCTTCGCGTATCCACGAATAACCGACATTTCAAGTAACCTTTTGATTTCCAGTGTCCGGCGTTTGATCTGTAACTGGAGTTCGTCAATTACTGCTTCCATATCCATGTTCTTACGGGTTTGAGTAATTTCTATAGCTTTCTCAAATACCTGTTGGAAATTTTTACGTTTTCCTCTGGTTAAAGAACTATCACTGGAAGCCGAATCAATATCCGCCCAGGGTTGAGCAACAATAAAACACTTTGTCATTGTCCAACTGGCCCAGGTTGTGGAACCATAAGCTGCGATAGTAGCCGCACGGCTGGAAATGGTCGCCGAGGTTTGTACCATCACTTCCGTACCTTCAGGGTTCAACACACTATACTTACGTAAGAATCTCTGAAGAGAAGCAGTCGTATAACCTGAAGACATGGTTATAATGTTGTTGGCCGAGCCGGAACATACGACATAGGCCGGATTAAGTTCGTCTTCGATCCAATTATGTTCTATGTTTTTTGCCGGAGGGCCTACTCTAATATGCCCGAGCAAATTAGTATCTGCCATGAGGACGGCAGCCAATACCTGGCTGCAATCTATTTTCGCTTAATCTCTAAGGTTTCCCAAAGAGGCCGACTATACCATCGCACTAATAAGGCGTTCTGCGTTAAGTCTGTGAGGCTCGAAATAACAGGTCGTCATCATTTCAAGATATTTATTTAACTTATCTTGTTTTCTTTTGCATCCAAAGTACCCACCCTGTTCGATAAAACTCATGGCATTGATAGGAACCGTAAACCGTGTTAATTGTTTACCTACTTTTCTGAATCCGATATAATCAGTCTGATGATTATTCGTCCAGATTGAACCATATTTGATTTCAAGTTTGTCAAGAAGATCAGTAAATTCCATAATAAATCTTGTATTGGTAAAACCCATACGGAATTGTTCTCTTGCCTTCTTTGTATATCCATTTTGAACTCTTTCTGGATGTTTTGTCAAACTTGCAAATCCATCGGTATCAAGAAGTCCTGCCAAAAACGCCAATTTTTCACCTTTAGTAGTGTACTTCAGAGTATCAGGAAATTTTGTCTTATATGCTGTATTTATTGAAAAATAATCAAAAGCGACTACCTTTGATGTTCTATATTCAAAGAATTTTCCATCACTTTTTAGTTCCCCTTCACAACCGAAATATTTTCCTAAAATAGCATAAAACATTGAAACAATATCTTGATCCATAGAACCAAAATGAATCGCCTTGTGAAGGGTAGAACAATGTTTATTTGGTACAGCACTTAAACAACCATCTCCCAAAAGAAGACCTGTTGCATACAGAAGCTCCTCGTCTTCTGTAAATAACTTGCCTGCTGATTGCCCAATCTCAAACACTTTACCTGCTTTGGGGGTTTGAGCTTCAGGGGTTTCCAGCATATGAGCAGAATTTTTATTGGACAAAATTTATCTCCTATCCAATTTATTGGAAAGGGTGGCGCTGAATCCACCAGGCCCCGCCATAAAAGCTGTACTAATCATTTTTTTATTCCTCCTATCTTGCTAACGTTTGTTTGAATATTTCTTGGATTACCCTATCTGCATCGCCTTTCTGCACCGCTTCATCAATCACCGTCCCACTTTGGGGTATTCGGGTTCCTGCATCAGTTCTGGTTCCGTGTGTAGTATCGGGCATATAGGCAAGATTAGGATTTGTCGTTGCATTTACTGGTGTTTTCTTGGCTAAAGCCTTTAACTTTTCCAAGTCAACATCGTCGCCGAATAACACTTGCACGGCACGATAAGACTGTTTTTTCAATTCCTCTTTTCTTGCATTATCAGCTATCTCAAAGAGTTTTCTTACTCCAACCGCTGATCTGACAAGTTGGGGAAATTGATTTTTTATAGCCATGGCAAACTGGTATCTTTCGTTAAACTCACCAGGATTTTTTGTCTGCTCTTCCGCAAGCACACTTTCTATTTGTGTCTGTATAATAATCTGTCGTGCCGTTTCCCCAGCTACCCCTGCCACGGCACTCTGAGGATTTTCGATAAATAATGAATCAAAGTCCCTTTCTGCTGGTGCATTCTGGGGCGGTTGATTATGCCCCTGCGAAAGACGCAAGATTTCGATTTGTTCCTTTAGTTGGTTTAACTGTTCAGAAGCTGCCTTGTTTTCCTGAGATACTTTGGTAGTATAACCCTGAATTTCCCGGTATGACTTTAACAAAGCCTCCTGGTTCAGACTACCATCTTTATTCCTGAATTGCGTATCCTGTGTTTCGGTAGGTACACTATCCGTACCGTTTTCAACAGGGGTCTGCACTTCAGTTGGATTCTGTGGGTCATTATCCTGACTGGATTTTACGAGATCGCTCAATCCTTGCACATCAGGGAGACCGGATACATCTTCAGCCATTAGAATCTCCTTTTGGATTGTTTTCGACAG
>Ga0180732_1001169_pt1 | contig 17190 bp, 18 predicted proteins | sample KR11_01MetaG_FD_148674 | JGI IMG/M metagenome (GOLD analysis project Ga0180732, IMG submission 148674) | Groundwater microbial communities from the Olkiluoto Island deep subsurface site, Finland - KR11_0.1 MetaG | ecosystem: Environmental > Aquatic > Deep subsurface > Groundwater | place...
TGAAGGAAGAAACATGAACCAATGACATATGAAATTATCCCGATTTATCTTTAGAAACTGATTTCTAATATTTTTTGTCAAAGAACGTTTAAATTTTGTACTGCAAATAATATTACGACACAGTCTGTTCGCCGGAATGACGAATGCGGTTACCCTGATCTTGAGCCGATGATGGCTTGAGTTTTGTTGCAATAAGGATTAAGGTTGGGAATATGAAAGTGAAAAAGTTTCAAGTTCCGAAAAATTATTTGTGCATGATATTATGCCAACCAGATCCATCTGTACTTGATTCAATATCTTGCAATCATCGGAACAGGCCGGCAGATTCTTTTTTAACTTACAATCTCTGCAAGGACTTTTTGAAAGATACCCGGTGTAGCATTCAAGTTTTTTTTCGCATGAATTATCCATTTTATCCTCCGGTGATTTGAATGGTTTTAGGGTAAATACTTCATACCTTATGTCAGATCTACGTTGGAACGAAGCTGTGCAATCTGAATTCCCAGGCCGATACATTGTTTGCCAGCCATACAAACATCAGCGTCTCCGGGTTCCAAATGAGTTTTCAGCTCATGGCTCCCCTTTTTAAGACCCACTATCCAGGTTTTTTTTGTTTTATCATAGTCGATCTTGACATCTATTCCGCATACGCCGATGTCCGGATATATTGATTTTATTTTTTCGCACAGTTCATTTTTGTCATACATTATCGACTCCTTCTATTTTCAATATACAAATTCTGGTTTGGGATAAAAAATGTTTTACTATAAACAACATTATTTCACATGAGATTAGACAGACGATATACCGGTTAATATCACCTCCTTTCATATGACAAACACGTCTGTTTATAATATCAAGCAAGTTTCTTGCCATAAGCAGGTATAGAGGAAAAATATTTTTATAATATTTATATAACAATAAGTTATGTCAAACGATAGGATCGGGCATGAATAGCAAACTAATATGCAGGTCTCAATATTTGGTTGGATATCAAAATATTGATATTATATTGGACAGGACACGACCGGGTTATCCAAATCAGTACTCAGGCCGTTTTATCTTAAGTTTATGCATCCTTGCTCTCAATGTGCTTGGGTGAATACCTAACAGGGAGGCAGTTCCGTTCTTTCCGTTGATACGCCAGCCGGTAAGTGAAAGGGATCTAAGTATATGCATTCGTTCTATTTCTTCCAGAGTACTGATACCAGACGACAATGGAAGTGGTACAGGCTCCAGTTTGTCTGCCAGATAAAGCGTGGTTTCCGGGCATAAGATCACAGACCTTTCAATAACGCTTTCAAGCTCACGAACGTTTCCTGGCCAGCTATAATCCTGAAGGATCCTCATCGTTTCCTTTGGAATGGAATCAATCTTTTTCCCGGATTTTCTTGCAAATTTACTTACAAAGGCCCCTACAAGCAAGGGAATATCTTCTTTACGCCGGCGCAGGGGAGGAACAGTTATGGGAAAAACGTTGAGCCGATAAAAAAGATCCTGACGGAAACGGCCGTTTCGAACCTCTTCCTCGAGGTTTCGATTGGTTGTTGCCAAGATACGAACATCAACTTTTATAGTTTTAGATGACCCCAGGCGTTCAAACTTGCTATACTGAATTGCACGAAGCAACTTGGCCTGGATTTCAAGCGGCAGTTCTCCTATTTCGTCAAGGCAAAGCGTTGAGTTGTTTGCAATCTCAAACCGTCCCACCTGAAGAGAATCAGCTCCGGTAAAAGCACCTTTTTCTCTTCCAAACAATTCACTTTCTATCAGATTGGAAGGGAGGGCGGCGCAATTGACAGTGATCATCGGGCGATCCTTGCGTGGACTCAAGTTATGTATGGCAGCTGCAAATAACTCTTTGCCGGTACCGGTTTCGCCTTGTATGAGAACCGTAGTGTTTGTATTAGAAACCTGTTCCGACAAATATATGGCATGTTTCATACTGTCACTGTTGCCAATAATATCAGCAAACTGATGTTGTGTTTTTACTTCTTTGCGAAGATAAATATTCTCGGCCTCTATCTGGTCTTTCAACTTTTTAATTTCAGAAAGGGCTTTACGAAGGGCTTTATCTGCCTCACGATGCTCTTCTATCTCCTGCTCAAGATACTTGTTTGAGGTCTGAAGTTCGGCAGTTCGCTCCTCAACACGTAGTTCAAGATTCCGGTTCAATTCTTTTATAGTTTCTATGGACATGCTGTTCATAAGTGCGATAGATGCAAGCTCGCCAAAGGAGGTTGCCATTCTGGAATCGTCTTCAGTAAATCCGCCGGATTTATTGGCAATGCCCATAATTCCAACAACCTTGCCGCCTATTGCCAAAGGAGAAAAGAGAACATTATTAAGCCTGACATGCCCCTTGGGTATAAACTGAATCCAGCTGCTGTTTGAAAAATTATTTTCATACACTGTTTTTCCTGTGCGATAAGCTTCGGCTCTGAGACCGCGAATGGGCATGGGAAGCTTAGAATCGACGTTACATGGCAATCCGCCAGAATCCAGAAAAAGTACTTCATTTTCAATTCCATCTATTGATAAAAGAGCGACATATCCGGAAGAAGCTCCGATTAGTTCTTTACAGGCATCAAATATTGCACGGGCTGCATCGGGAAAACTTTGATTTTTCAAGATTGCACGGGAACTATTAAAAAGAGCGGCTATTTCTCTTTCGCGCAATTGCGAGGCTTTGAAGGCATTACTTAAAGCTTCTTTCGCACGGACGCGCTCAATAATCTTTGAAATCCGTGTTGCAATCACATCAAGAAGATTTCTTTCTTCAAAAAGAAAAGGATCTTCTTCACTGCTTTGAGCTATTTGTTCCAGATAACCAACCTCAACCGTACCGGCAGGCCTTCCGTTTATTATGATATTGCTTGCTTGCCGCCATATTGTCTCTTGAAAATTTCTTGTCTTATACGACTGTCCATCCAGGATAATACGGGCACATGCTTTATCTGAATGCTGCCATGCCGGAGGAAGAATCTCAGCAGTTTTCTGGAGTAGTTCTGCCAAGCTATTGCTTTTCAGGCTGGAAAGTTTATAGTGGCAATCCAGCTCTTTTACACGTTTGTTGAGTTTTTGCATATACTCATTCAAAGCATTATTCGCTTCAATATAAGCAGTACTGTCACCGATAACCGCAAGACATCGATTTTTCAATTTCAGGCCGGGTATTTTACTCGTGCCTTCTATATGCAAATAAATTCGCTTCTTCCCTTGTACTTTTATCTTAAGTTCACATGATGCGTTTGCCTGTTTTGAAAAAACAGTTTGAATAAACTGTTTAAAAAGAGGGATAGATTCTTCAGCAACAAGCCGGCAAAAAGGAATCCCTGTTAATTTTGATCTTTCAACTCCAAGCAATTTTGAACTTGCGGAATTAAATTTAAGTATATTGCCTTTTTCATCAAGCGTAAGATATCCTACGGGGGCAAATTCATACAAATCCGAATATTTTTTATATCTATTACCAAGTTCCTCATTGGTCTTTCTTAGCTTTTCGATTTGTATATCCAGTTCAATCTGACGCAACTGTAGCTCATGGATAAGCTTAAGAAGTTCTTCCTGTGTATCAGGCTGATTTAAAAGCTTTATTAATTGATCCTTATGCATTGGGATTTTCACCGTTTGTTTTATGCATTAAGCAAAATTTTAAGTCTGATGAGCCACTTTCAAAAGGTTTCTTTTTATATAAACGTAAGATAAAAAGCTACAAAGGACATTACGCCATAGATAAATAAGTAACGGCTGTATAAACTCTTCAATGTTGTGAAATTTATGGCTTTATACTCCGGATAAAACATTAAGTCAATAAATAGCAGATACATAATGCAAATACTTAGGCAGTCGGGAGGTATTGTGGATTCGCAACGATTTAATATTATTCTTGACATAGCATGAAATTAAAATTAAATTTATTAATTTATTTAGGTAGATTGGATACCTGTAATTGGTAATAGAGGGCTTATCCTCTTTCTGTATGTTTAATATTAAATAGAGTAATTATTGGTTATGTTTGAAAGTTTAAGTGAAAAACTAGAAAATGTTTTCAAGCAGCTTAAAGGGCACGGCAAATTAAACGAAAAGAATATCGAAGAGGGCTTGAAAGAAGTCAGAATGGCACTTCTTGAGGCCGATGTTCATTATAAGGTTGTTAAAAAACTTGTTGCGGATATAAAAGAACGTTCTTTAGGCCAGGAAGTAATGGCCAGTCTGACGCCTGGGCATCAGGTTATTAAAATAGTAAATGATGAACTTACCAGGCTTATGGGTTCTTCGCACCAGGAAATTGTTCTTTCAGGGCCAACACCTGCCTCAATAATGCTTGTAGGTCTACAGGGTTCAGGTAAAACAACTACAGCCGGAAAACTCGCAATTTTTTTGCGGCAAAAAGGCAAAAAACCTTTTCTCGTTCCTGCAGACGTTTATCGCCCTGCTGCTATTGACCAGCTGAAAAAGATAGCTGATCAAATAGGCGCTTTGTGTTTTGAATCTACAGTTGATATGGATCCTGTTGATATATGCTTAAAAGCAAAAATGGCTGCTCAAAAACTGGGCTGCGATACACTCATTCTCGATACAGCAGGACGCCTTCATATTAATGAAGAGCTTATGGCAGAACTAAGCCGCATCAAGAATGCGATCAAACCATCGGATATACTCCTTGTTGCCGATGCTATGACGGGTCAGGATGCTGTAAACATTGCAAAATCATTTGATGACTCGCTTGATATCGGTGGTGTTATTCTTACTAAAATGGATGGAGATGCCAGAGGCGGTGCTGCATTATCCATTAAGGCAATAACAGACAAACCTATAAAATTTATAGGGGTAGGTGAAAAATTAAGCGCGCTTGAGCCGTTTTATCCTGACAGGATGTCTTCAAGAATACTCGGAATGGGCGATATCCTGACTTTTATTGAAAAGGCACAGTCCGTTTCAGACGAAAAACAGGCTGTTGAGCTTGAAAGGAAACTAAGAAAAAACCAGTTTACTCTGGAAGATTTTCGCGACCAGATGGCACAGATTCGTAAAATGGGTTCAATATCCGACATTCTCAGCATGATTCCTGGATTAAGCAAAAATAAACAGCTTAAAAACGTAAATGTTGACGAAAAAGAGTTGGTTAAAATTGAAGCGATAATTAATTCAATGACTCCCTTGGAACGCAGACAATATACCATAATTAATGGAAATCGAAGAAAAAGGATTGCCAAGGGGAGTGGAACTAGCGTACAAGACATTAATAGACTTCTTAAAAATTATGCTCAGGCTATGAAAATAATGAAACAAATCAATAAAGGCGGTATGCGCGGCATCAAGCGCGGCATGTTGCCGTTTTAGAGGAGAAGCAAAAATATGGCAGTTAAAATCAGATTGGCAAGACATGGAGCGAAAAAAAAGCCCTTTTACAGAATTGTCGTTGCCGATTCCGAACGTCCAAGAGATGGCAGATATATAGAAGCAGTAGGCACATATGAACCGGTTTTAGATCCTGCAAAGGTTTCTCTCAAAGGGGAACGGATAAAATATTGGATCGGTCAGGGAGCAAAACCAACAGATACGGTAAAAAATATTTTGAAAAAAGAAAAATTATAGATTAATATTTTCGGAAAAAGCAGATTTATGCTGTGCAGGGTTTTCTGAAAGCAACAAACCTGACATCTAAATTCGTTAGAACCATATCAAGAGTGTTTAGCACAAAAGCGATTAGCCTTTACGCTGGCTTTAAGGTTTATACGATAGGCTTTATATGCAGCCTTTATTTATGTAGTTTTTTTTGTTGTGTCCTTATCCTCAACCGCAAATTAAAAAGGAGATGGAGCCATGAAAGATCTGATCTATTTTATAGCACAGGCCCTGGTAGATAATCCTGAACAAGTAAAAGTTGAAGAGGTGCAGGGAAACCAAACTTCTGTATTAGAACTCAAAGTGGCTAAAGAGGATCTAGGGAAGGTAATTGGGAAACAGGGCCGGACTGCCCGGGCAATGCGGACAATTTTAAGCGCAGCATCTGCAAAAGTAAAAAAACGCACTGTTCTAGAAATTATTGAATAATCTGTGAGTAAAGAGGGTTTTCTTCCAATTGGAAAGGTCGTGAATGCCCATGGAATACATGGTGCGATAAAGGTCTATTCCTATTCGAAGTCATTTTCTGCTTTTGAAACCGGAAATACTCTTTATTTTAAGAATGACTCCGATTCAACTGCTTCTTGCTACAGAGTAAAATGGTCTGCACCTCATTCCCGTTTTGCTCTTGTTTTGTTTGAAGGCATAGACTCAAGGAGTTTGGCTCACAGCTTAAAGGGATATGAGATCTTTATTGAAAAGGCAAAGCTTCCCGAACTTGAAGAAAAAACTTATTACTGGGATGATATAATTGGCCTGAATGTATATACAACTGATGGCGATCTTCTTGGTAAGGTTGAGTCAATTATACAAACAGGCAGCAATGATGTGTATATTGTAAAAAATGAAGAAAAAGAAGTTCTTATACCAGCATTGGAGTCTGTTGTCTTAGATATTGATCTTGACCAAAAAACTATGAAAGTTCAATTGCCGGAAGGCCTTTAGCGAACATCTTGTAATGGACTTATTATGAAATTTACAGTTCTTACAATATTTCCTGAAATGTTTAATTCCTTCTGGGCTTATGGAATAATTAAAAAAGCGATTGCCGAGAACCATATTTATGCTTCAGCAATAAACATAAGGGATTTTGCGAAAGACAAGCATAAGACAACTGATGACAGACCTTTTGGTGGTGGTTGCGGAATGGTTATGAAGCCCGAACCTCTGGCAAATGCTATAAGAATGGCAAAAGAGATTAATCCCGATTCAAAAACAGTGTTGTTAAGCCCTCAGGGACGTATTTTTAACCAGAATTTAGCAAGCAAATTAGCTGCATCAAAAGGGCTTAATCTTGTTTGCGGAAGATACGAGGGTATCGACGAACGTATATGCAGCAATTTTATTGATGATGAAATTTCCCTGGGTGATTATGTGCTAATGGGTGGGGAGCTTGCTGCAATGGTAATTATTGAAGCTGTAACACGCCTGATTCCGGGAGTACTTGGCAGTCCGGACTCAGCTTTGCAGGACTCATTTTCCGGCAAGTTGCTTGATTACTGCCATTATACAAGACCAAGAGAATTTGAAGGGTCAAAAGTACCCGAGGTGCTGCTTTCCGGCAACCACAAGGATATAAATGACTGGAGGCTTGAGGCTGCTTTGATACGCACTTTTTTTAAAAGGCCGGATCTTATTGAAAACAGACCTCTTACAAAACAGGAAAATGAAATACTGAAAAAGTGGTGCCGCGATATTGAAAATATTATTCAAACCCAATCTTTACGTGGCTCTGGTACATTATCCGGTAATTAACAAATCCGGTGACATTATAGCATCTGCGATAACGAACCTTGATCTGCATGACATGGCAAGGGCGGCAAAAACATACGGAGTAAAAAGTTTTTATGTAGTTACACCGCTTGATGACCAGAAAGAGCTTGCTCAGCAAATTATCTCTCACTGGACAAGCGGAGCGGGATCTGCCCTCAACCCCAAAAGGCGTGAGGCTCTTGAGCTGATATATATAAAGAACTCGATTAAAGATGTTTTGGAAGAAATCAGTTTCAAGGAAAAGAGTTATCCTAAAACAGTAGTAACAAGTGCAAAAGATAGTACTGATTATATCAGCTTTTGTAAATTTAAGGAAATGCTCAAAGATTTGAGTCCGTATCTTATCGTTTTTGGAACAGGCTGGGGACTTGCTGAGGAAATAATTTCAACAGCAGATTATAAACTTGAACCAATAAAAGGAAATACTGACTACAATCACCTTTCAGTCAGGTCGGCATGTTCAATTGTTTTGGACAGACTTATTTGTGGTTGAAAACAGGTTGTTTTTTTATAAATAGAGGTTTTTAGCTATCCTTGTTTTCTCTATGTGACGTCGGGAAAACAAATTATATTTTATATTAGGAGATTATCGATGGACATTTTAAAACAGTTGGCACTTGAAAGCATGCGGCTTGATTTTCCAGGATTTAAGACAGGAGATACAGTTAAAGTCCATGTCAAAATAAAAGAAGGTGAAAAAGAACGTATTCAGGTATTTGAGGGAGTTATTATCGGCAGACACAGAAAAACTGCCAATTCGACTTTTACTGTTAGAAAAATATCATATGGCGTTGGCGTAGAACGTATATTCCAGGTTAATTCGCCTGTTATAGACAGAATCGAAATTATGAGTCATGGCCGCGTAAGGCAGTCAAAAATTTATTTCCTTCGAAAACTCAGAGGCAAGGCCGCAAGGTTAAAAGAACGCCGCGTAAATTGAGAAGATAGACCATGGGAAACGACCTGTGGGCATATGAGTTGAGTGCCTTCGAAAAAGGCTATAATAAAATAGCAGGCGTAGACGAGGCCGGCAGAGGACCTATTGCCGGCCCTGTTGTTTCCGCAGCAGTAATTCTTCCTCTTTCATATCCTATTGAAGGTGTTACAGACTCAAAAAAATTAACTCCCAAAAAGCGTGATTTCCTTTACGACATTATATACGAACGTGCCGTTTCTATAGGAATCGGGATAATTGACCCGACAGAAATTGAGCGTATAAATATTCTCAGGGCATCACTTCTCTCAATGTCAATTGCGGTTCAAAACCTTTCGCCGAAATCCGATTTTCTTCTTATTGATGGAATATTTCCTATCCCTATACCCTATACCCTTTCACAGCAAACTATTCCACACGGCGATTCTTTGAGTTTATCAGTTGCCGCAGCATCAATTATTGCAAAGGTTACAAGGGACAGGCTTATGGAGAAATATCATTATGAATATCCTGAATATGGATTCATCAAACACAAAGGATATCCAACCAAAGAACACAAAGAAGCAATCCGCAGATCAGGCTGCTGCCCTATTCACAGACGAGGCTTTAAAGGGGTTAAAGAAGTTATAAGCCAAACAGATTTAGAGAGGATATGAGCCTTTAGTTTTATAATCGTGCCGGAAGCTTTAAGGGCTTATGTGCAAGGAATAATATATGCCGTCAAAAGATCAACTTTTCGGAAAAGAAGGCGAATCTCTTGCTGTTTTGTACCTTAAAAAGCATGGATACAAAATAATTGAGCAGAATTATCGCACAAAGTTAGGTGAAATTGATATAATCGCAAAAGAAAAAAATACCTTGGTATTTGTTGAAGTAAAATCCAGAAAAACCGGCGATTTCGGAAGTCCCAAATATGCAATAACTCCAAAAAAAATGAAAAAAATTTCCATGGTGGCCCTTTACTTTTTAAAAGAAACAAAGCAGAGTGGTGTTAAAGCAAGATTTGATGTTGTATCAATAAGTCCGGGAGAAAGAGAGCCTGAAATTGAAATAATAAAAAATGCTTTCGATCTTGCCTATGGATAATACAGCATCTACAGTTATATCAGGAACTCTTTATGTTGTTGCAACTCCTATAGGAAACAGGGATGATATTACCTTAAGAGCGCTTAAGATCTTAAAAGATGTCGATCTGATTGCAGCAGAAGACACGCGTCATACAGGAAGATTTTTATCCCTTCACAGCATAAAGGGCAACTTGATATCATATCATGAACATAACGAACGGGAACGAACTCCGGACTTAATCGGCAGGCTTAAAGCCGGATCATCTGTAGCTCTCGTATCCAATGCCGGCACTCCTCTGTTATCTGATCCCGGTTACCGGCTGGTAAAAGAGGCTGTAGCCGCCGGAGTAAATATTGTTCCGATTCCCGGCGTATCAGCAGCTATAACAGCTCTCAGTGCTTCAGGGCTGCCGATCGACTCATTTGTATTTATCGGTTTTTGTCCCAAAAAAAATCAAAAGCGTCTGGATTTGTTAAAAGAGCTAAATAAGGAAAAAAGAACTATAGTATTTTATGAATCGCCAAAAAGAATTATGCGGTTTATTGAAGAATTGTTTGATGTAATGGGTGAAAGATATTGTGTTTTATCCCGTGAACTGACTAAGCTTCACGAAGAAATTATAAGAGGAACCCAAACTGAAATACTTTATGCTTTAAAACAACGTTCCGAATTAAAAGGGGAGATTACTCTGCTGATATCCGGTTATGAAGAAAAAGATAACTATTCTTCCGATATTCTTATAAAAGAACTTACAGAAAGTATATGTGAGCATAATACCCCATTGTCTGTTCTTGCAAAGGAAAAAGCAAAAAAATTCGGTCTTTCGAAAAAACAGGTATATGAAGAGGCCTTAAAGATAAAAAAAGAACAGCTTGAGTAGTCAGGTACAACTTATGGACTTTTTGCAACCCAATTAACAGAGCCACGAAATAGGTTGTATAACACATCAACATATAGCGAGGATACCACCATGGATAACTTTGAAGCTATTTTTTCCCCAAAATCCGTAGCTGTAATTGGAGCATCAACAACGCCGGGAAAAGTCGGGCATGATATTTTTGCTAATATCTTGAAAGGCGGTTTCACAGGTGTTCTCTATCCCGTAAATCCTACCGCCAAATCAATCCTATGCGTGAGGGCTTATCCAAGCTTAAACGACATTCCCGATGAAGTTGATCTTGCAATAATTATTTTGCCACCGGCTGTTGCCTTAAAAGCCGCCCATGAAGCAATTGAAAAAAAGATCAAAGGACTGGTGATAGTATCGGCCGGCTTTCGCGAAGTAGGAGCTAAAGGACTTGAAATAGAAAATGAAATCGTTTCCGTCTGCCGCAAGGAAGGGATTCGTATAATAGGTCCGAATTGTCTTGGTGTGATAAACCCAAGTCCTCTGGTAAGGCTTAATGCAAGCTTTTCAGCCCGTATGCCAAAGTTTGGAAACATATCATTTATTTCCCAGAGCGGTGCTCTTTGTACAGCTGTACTTGATTTTGCCGCAGATATGGATTTTGGTTTTTCCAAATTTATTTCAATCGGAAACAAGGCGGATGTGGATGAGCTTGATCTTCTCAAATATCTTCATAAAGATGTAGATACTGAAGTAATAATGATCTATCTCGAAGAACTGCGGCGCGGACCTGAGTTTATTGAAGATGTTAAAAAAATTACATTAGGCAATATTAAGCCGACTCCGATTATAGCCATAAAATCAGGACGCACCGGAGCCGGGGCTCTTGCGGCAGCATCTCATACCGGTGCTCTGGCCGGAACGGAAGCAGTCTATGACGCAATCTTTCAGCAGTCCGGTATTATCCGTGTCGATTCAATCCATGAACTTTTTGATTTTGCCAGTGCATTCGCATCCAAGAATGAAAACGAGCAGGGAAAACTTCGAAGAAAGGTTCCGGCCGGAAACAGAGTTGCTATTGTAACAAACGCGGGCGGGCCAGGAATTGTTGCAACCGATATGACCGTTTCGTCCGGGCTTATGCTTGCAAAATTTTCCGAAGAAACGATTGAAGTACTTGCAAGCCATCTTCCTGCAACAGCTAACATCCATAACCCGGTTGATGTTGTTGGCGATGCAGCCCAGGACAGATACGAAAATGCACTTTCAGCCGTAACAAGAGACGAAGGAGTAGACGGAGCGCTTGTAATTCTTACTCCCCAGTCTATGACCAATGTTCTCGGAACTGCAGAAGCCATAGCAAGGATCGCAAGGCGCTCAAACAAACCTATACTTTGCTGTTTCATGGGGATTTTTGATGTTTCAGCAGGCGTCAAATATCTGCAGGAGCATGGTATTCCGGTTTTTAAATTTCCTGAAAATGCCGCAAAAGCTCTTGGCGCACTTTATAAATATTCTACCTTGATGAACAGGCAGGAGTTGGCGCCATATAGTTTAAAGCATGACAGCAAACGCGCGGCAGAAATCATTGCCCGATGTATTGCTGAAGGAAAGTATAAATTAGGCGAACTTGAAAGCAGCGAATTGCTGGAATGTTATGGTTTTAAAACTCTGCCATCCAAACTTGCAAAGACAAAAGATGAAGCTGCACAAATTGCAGACAGTTTAACTTTTCCTGTAGCAATGAAAATTGTTTCACCGAATATTTTGCACAAAACGGATGCGGGAGGTGTGGTGCTCAGCATTAATAACAAAAATGATGTGTTGAAAACATTTGATGAAATAATGAACAAAGCATTGGAATTTGACGGCAAGGCTGAGATTAAAGGCATTCTGATTCAGCAGATGGCAAAAAAGGGTGCGGAAGTGATTCTCGGTATGAACCGTTATCCAATATTTGGTCCATTGCTGATGGTCGGGCTTGGAGGAATCTTTGTTGAACTTTTCCAGGATGTAGTATTCAGCCTCGCTCCGGTGGAAAGAAACGAGGCCCGAAGAACAATTCGTCAAATAAAAGGATTTAAATTGTTCAAGGGTTTCAGAGGAAGACCTGTATGCGATCTTGAAGCTCTCAACAAATCATTAGTAAGCCTATCCGAAATGTCGATTAACCATGAAGAAATTATGGAAATGGACATAAATCCGATTTTACTGCATGAGGAAGGTGCAGGCGCAACCGTTGCCGATTGCCGCATAATTCTGAAAAAAGAAGATGTCTGAAAGCAGTCTGATATATCCTGTCATAGTTGCAGTTTCCGAATATGAAAGAAATCTTAAGGGAAGAGATAAAGTGCAGGCTTTAAGCTTGCTTGCAAGATCTGCTCTTGAAGTTTCCTGCCGGAAAAGTGGTATAATTTTAGGAGTTCTTAATAAGGATCAAAACGGCGCTCCTGTTCCTTTTGATGGGAACTTCTGGTCTATTACTCATAAAAGTGAATATGCCGGAGGAGTTGTTGCTAAAAAAGCAACAGGGTTGGATATTGAAAAAATCAAGCCTGTTTCAAAAGCTCTTATTGATAAAGTTGCCGGTCCCAAAGAATGGGCGCTTTCAGATTCGTGTAAAGAAATAAATTTTTTTCGTTTCTGGACAGCCAAGGAGGCGGTATTAAAAGCATCCGGCAAAGGCATAAGCGGTCTTTCGGATTGCAGCATCGAAAAGATAATAGATGACAAATCTCTTATTATAAAATACAACAACCAAAAATGGGAAGTTTTACACTATTTTTTTGACGGACATATCGCATCCATTGTTAAAAATGGTTTTGACATAGAATGGACTCTTTTATAAATTTGGGGGTCAGGAGCCGGGAATCAGGAACTAACACCTAACGGCTCAAAATGAAAACAACATGGGAGGTATGATATATGGAAGTTACATTTTATGGAGCTGTTAGAGAAGTTACAGGTTCAATGCATGTAATAACAGCCAATTCGGATAAGGTTATGCTTGATTGTGGAATGTTTCAGGGCCGCAGGAAGGACAGCGAACAAAAAAACAAGGACTTTCCTTTTGATCCGAAATCTATAATTAATCTTGTTCTTTCTCATGCGCATATAGACCATTCCGGCAGAATCCCGCTTTTAGTAAAAAACGGTTTTACAGGCCGAATTTTCTGCACCAGAGCGACTGCCGATGCCTGTGCCTTTCTTCTGGCCGATTCAGCCCACATCCAGGAATCTGATGCCAATTACTTAAACTATAAAACTCTTAGAAATGCTTTGATGTCAAAAAACAAAGGGAAAAACAAGAATAATAAAAAATCCGAAATTGCAATGATGTTGAAGCACGAAGGGCACAAACTTAATGTAGAAAAAATAACTGAACTCATAAAAGAAAATGATCTTGAACGCATCGAACCTCTTTATACTATCGAAGATGCACAAAATTCGCTTGATCAGTTTGATAGCTATCCTTACCGTACTTCATTTGAAATTGGACGGGATATATCATGTATGTTGTTTGAAGCCGGGCACATTCTAGGCTCTGCTGTTTCTTTAATCAAAGCAAATGAAAACGGGCAAGTTTTCAGGATTTGTTATACCGGAGATATCGGAAGATATAACAAACCGATAATAAAAAATCCATGTGCCCTGTTTCCGGAAGAAGACAAAAATATAGATCTTCTTATTATGGAAAGCACCTATGGCGACAGAGAACATGAGGCTATGGAGGATGTAAGACCTCAATTAAAAAAAGTAATAAATGATACGGTAGCCCGCGGCGGATCGATAGTTATTCCGGCTTTTGCATTTGGCCGAACACAGGAGCTTCTTTATATAATTCATGAACTCTATCATGGTGGAGAAGTCCCCAGGATTCCGGTATATGTGGACAGCCCTCTTGCTACAAATATAACCAAGGTTTTCGGTGAGCATCCTGAAGTTTACAGCCAGGAGACAGTTGAAACATTTCTTTCAAAAGGCGATAATCCATTTTCATTCAAAGAGCTGAAATTTGTATCTTCAGTTGATGAATCAATGGTTCTTATGAGGGACAACACTCCGCATATAGTACTTTCAGCTTCAGGTATGTGCGAAGCAGGAAGAGTGCTTCATCATCTTCGTTATAAAATGCATAACCCTAAAAATACAATTCTTTTGGTAGGTTTTATGGCCCAGAATACGCTCGGACGGCGTATTCATGATCAGGGGCTTGAGTACGAAAAATCGGGAAGAAAAGGCGAACCGCCTGTTCTGAAATTACTGAACAAAGAATACCCGTTAAAAGCTCATGTTATCGAATTGGGCGGGTTCAGCGCTCATGGTGATAAAAATGAAATGCTGCGATTTTTAAAAGACTCGAAACTTAAAATTAAACAAATTGCAATCGTCCATGGAGAAGAAGAACAATCCATAGCTTTTGCCGATTTTTTAAACAAGAACGGATATTCCACTGTGATTCCTGAACCGGGTAAAACGCTTAAATTGACTTAGAATGAATCCGAACAATAGCGAGTTTTCACTTCCAGCTTCATTTTTTGCAGTCTTTCTCTGTGTTATTTTTGGCGCAAACTATGTTGCCGTGAAAGTAGGTCTTTCCGGAATAGGCACATTTACTTTGGCGGCATTGCGCTTTACTATCGCATCGCTTTCTATAGCATTGTGGGCGAAAATAACCGGTCAATCCTTTTCATTAAAAAAGGGTCAGATTCGGTATATCATAATACTAACGGTTATTTTTTCGGTCCAGCTCTCCCTTTTTTATCTTGGAATGAGCAAAACAAACGCTGCTCACGCAACTCTTGTCTCTAATTTTGTGCCGTTTTTCATATTGTTTCTTTCACATTATTTTATTCCTGATGACAAAATTACAATAAGAAAATTTTTTGGAATACTGCTTGGGTTCTTAGCTATCATTCTGATTTTTTTTGGAAAGGAAAAAGGAGCGGCCAGTCTTAAAGAAGGCGATCTCATTATTCTTGCGGTTACTTTTATATGGGCCTGCAACACGGTTTTTGTTAAAAAAATCATAAACGATTTTCATCCATTTCAGCTTGTATTGTACCCGATGATATTTTCCCTGCCCTTCTTTTTTACGGAAGCATTTTTATTGGATGAAAGGATGTTCTTTAATATAAATCCAAATGTAATTGGTGCCCTGTTATATCAAGGTATTGTTACCGCCGCATTCGGATTTGTTGCATGGAACAATCTTCTTAAAATTTATGGAGCCACTTCTCTGCATTCATTTATTTTTATAATTCCTATCAGCGGAGTTATCATAGGCGGCCTGCTGATTGATGAACCTGTTACATATAATATAGTTTTTGCCCTTGTTCTGATTGCTTCCGGGATTATGGCGGTTCACTATAAACCAGCCAAATCAACAGTATCCCCATTTGGCAGGAGCATGTAAAATATATCTTGCATTGTTGTCCAGTTAGTCGCTTTATAGTTCCTTTGCGCAATACATATGCTGGGTAGTGCCAATCTTCTCTACGATACCCTTTTCAACAAGTCCCATAAGGTCGCAGGATGCGGTACGTTTTGCCACACCTATAAGCTTTTGGTACAGTATTTAGCTTCAAGTTTTATCGTTACAAAAAAGTTAAGAACCTATTTGACCTCATGGCCTTTCTGAATCTGAAGCATGATATATTCTCCCCAACAAAGTTTTAAACCTGACTGTGATATATAAAAATATCTCAAAGTGAGAGACAGTGAAGGAATCGAAATAAAAAACAGCAATTCACCATCTAAATGATTTCAAATAATCATGTTGTTGAAAATTACGGTTTGAAAGAGAGTAACCACTGAACTCACTGGTTTTTACGGAGCGGAACGGAGTAAAAATCCAGTGCGGTGATTTGGGCATTTGATTGTGCGCGTTTTAATTCTTATTATACCCTTCAAAATATTCCTCACTACATTATTGTTTGATAATCAGCTTTTCAAGGGCGTTTTAATTTTTATACTGCTCAAAGGTTGCTGCTTTAAGTTCAAACTTTTGTATATGGCTTGCTGATTGATTGTTGGGATACTACTGTTTCTAATATTTATTGTTGATTCATCTTCAGTTTTAAAACTTGTTGTCACCCTTACATGATTACTCAATATGTTCCTGATTGTCTTCCAATTATAATGGATTTTATTTTGCCGCAATTTCCTTAAAATTCCTGCAAGAATATGATATGCAAGAACCGTGATGAAGATGTGTGCTGTGGTTGTATCATCTCTTTTATGATGAATGGGACTTAAGCCTAAATGAGATTTCATGCTCCTGAAACTATCTTCTATAGTTGTCAGAGACATATGAATTTTCGAAATCTCTTCTTCCTAAAGATCAATGCGATTCGTCCGAAGGACATATTCCCCGACTTTTATTTCTTTCGCCTTGCCGTTGGGAATTTTGATGTAATCGATTTGCTTTACTTTCCCAACGGCACTCTCAACGGTTATATCGTAAAGACTGCCGACACCATATCGTTCCTTGAGCCCGCCACCGGAAAGCAAAGCCTTCCTTTCCGGTGCTGGTTGATTTGATTAACTGTTTTTTCAAAGAACAAAAGCCAAACCTGGCTTGGATCGGGTAGATTTTCCTACCCGATCCTGTGAATAGTTACTATTGTTTCTGGTCTGTTTGACTCTTGTTGTGCTGCCTGTTTTGTATAATCTCTTTACCCGCGATATTAAATGATTCATGAACTTTGATCAAAGCAGCCCTTCAGCTTAACATCCGGGATGGAGCTTCCCCCAATGTTTCCCATCAAAGGTCAATAAATTCATTATGCCTGATTTTGCCCCCGCTCAGGTGGATATTCCGCTTGATTCCGGCCACTCATTCCGCTCCATTCCGGCCACCTATTCCGGAATAAATCGGCCACCCATTCCGGAGCATTCCGGCCACCTGTTCCGGGACAAATCGGCCACCTTATAA
>Ga0180732_1001170_pt1 | contig 17188 bp, 14 predicted proteins | sample KR11_01MetaG_FD_148674 | JGI IMG/M metagenome (GOLD analysis project Ga0180732, IMG submission 148674) | Groundwater microbial communities from the Olkiluoto Island deep subsurface site, Finland - KR11_0.1 MetaG | ecosystem: Environmental > Aquatic > Deep subsurface > Groundwater | place...
AAATTTAGGCATTGATATTTCTGTATATACGTGTGGGAATATCTTTGATAGCAATAATTCTTTATCGTCTATATCCGAAAAATATTTTTTCAAACTAAAAGAATCAGGTGTCAAAAAAGTTGTATTTAGCATACATGGCCCAAATCCTCTAATTCACGATAAAATTACCAGAAAAAAAGAAAGTTTCAATAATCTTATCGTGTCAATCAAAAATGCACAAAGAGCAAATTTAGATATTGAGGCTCATTTTGTTCCATTGCGTGAAAATTTTCAGGAATTGCCAAATATTGTATCACTCTTAGAAAAAATCGGATTAAAATCTCTCCATATTTTGAGATTTGTGCCACAAGGTCGGGGTGAGCAATATAAAGAAGTACTAGAACTTCATCCAGAAGATGTATTAGACTTACGCAAAATTCTTGTTGATTTAATAAATAAATCCGATATAAAAATTATTGTTGGTGCTCATTATAATTGTCTTGGATTAGGGAATTCTAAACGGTGTAGCGCTGGTATAGAAAAAGCACTGATTCGTCTGGATGGATTTGTATTTCCTTGTGTAGGAATGAAAAAGATTGAGAGATTTATTGATTTTAACAACATTAAAAATAATAAACTTGAGCAAATCATTAATGAATCCTATGGATTTACCCTATTAAAGAATATCTTAAGCAGAGAAAGTCATTCATGCCAACAATGCATAAGTGAATATGATTGTACTAATGGTTGTACTGCTCAAAGGATTATTAAATATGGTGATCATAATTTGCAGAAAGACCCACAATGCATTAATAAAATAGGTATGGTCAATGATTTCCTTTCCAGGAACAAAGTGACAGGTCATAGAATTTATTCTGAAAAGGAGATTATTAATGTCAGATCCTATTGATGATAAGACTTTAATCATTTGGTTTAAAAGAGCATATAAAGATATTGAATTCATTAAGCATAAGCCTAATTACCAACGAATAGATCGATTTTCTAGACTTAAAGATTCGATTGGCAGACTTAATCATGAGAAAAATTTATTTGAACAAAAAGATCTTTTAATAAAAATATGGAAAGACTTAGTAGCAACTGCAGTAATTTTTCTAAAATCAAAAGATGAAAGAGAGACTTTTAATGATGATGGAGATTACGGTGTAGATGATTTAGGGGATTTTTTTCAATCATATTGCGACTTCGAAAAACTTCTATATGGTAGTAGTGAATTTTATAGAGATCATGTTTCACATGTCTTCCAGGTCTTCTTATTAGGTGAAAAATTTGTACGGGAGAAACTCAAGGATTTTTCTTCAATTGATGTGGGAGATAATAAACTGAAACAAAATTTTGAAAAAAAAGAGGGTGAAAGTGAAGCTGATCTTCAAAAACGTAATGAACAAAAATTAATTTCAAACGATGAAAGAGAAGCAATGTGGTGTATTGCTTCATTGACACACGATTTGGGATACCCAACAGAAGTTGTTAATAAAATTCATGATGGCTTAAGAAAAATGCTAACTATATTTAATATTCAAGATGTTTCTTATATCTTATCTCAACAAAGTCAGCAATTCAACGATTCTATTATTAAATTAATTTCATCAGATCTGATTGATACTGATGGCAAAAAGCAATATTTTGCTACCCACACACAAGCTAAATATTACTTTAAATATTCTCGATCAATAGAAAAATGGGATCATGGTATTGAAAGTTGTATAGTTTTGGTAAAAAGTCTAGTATATTTTTTGGAAACTGACTATAGTATAGATGAAAGAAAATTAATGGATATTAATGATGCAAGACAATTTTTAATTAGACAAAGAATTCTACGAGCAATTGCATCACATAATTGTGATTTTATTTATCATCTGAAATTAGATTTGTCATTCTTACTTAAAATAATTGATGAAATGCAAGAATGGGGTAGGCCAAGTTTAAATGATCTTTTTATGACGCATCCCAAAATCACATTTTCAATTGATAAATTTGAAGTAAAAGCAATCGAATATTCGATTTTGTTTTCCATAAAAGATGAGATTAAAGATAAAAACGAGATACATATAAATATTAAAGAATATTTTAGAAGAAGCGTTAATAAATATATAAAAATATTAAGAAGTGCTGTAGATGGTAAAGAAAGGGAAGGCGACAAACTAGTTTTGACATTGAATGTGATTGATAATATTGAAGGGGAGAATAGATATAAATTTGTACATAAAAATCCACAAATGATAATTTTAACCCTCAATGATACTGAAATTGAATTGGAGGACCTTGCCGAAGATAAGTGGGATACGCTATATAAAACATATAAATTAGAAAAATGATTGAAAAACAGCAAGCACTCCAAAAAATGAGTGTCAAGATTACAAATTGTAATAAATGCAAAAATCTGGTAAAATCACGAAATAAAGTAGTTCCTGGATATGGGTTTGCGGATGCATCTATTTTCTTTGTGGGTTTAGCACCAGGTAGACTGGGAGCTGATTCCACTGGTATACCTTTTACACAAGATTCATCTGGTAATCTGTTCCAACGAGCACTCTCATCTTCTGGAATTAGTATGGAGCCAAATAATTTAATTCACAACGAACTTCGAGCATATGTAACTAATTTGGTAAAATGTAATCCAAAAGACGATAAAGGAAATAATCGATATCCATCTAAATCTGAGATCGATAATTGTGGAGATTTTCTAAAATGCGAAATGAATTTAATTAATTTTGATGTTATAGTCCCACTTGGTAAACTTGCAACTGAAGCGATTTTAAATCAAAAATGCAGTAAATTCACTCTTATGCATAATAAGCTTATAAAAATTGAAGAACTGTGCTGTATTCCGTTTATCCATCCATCTTATGTAATAAGAGGAGCCTATCCACAAAAGCGATATTTAGAGGATTTTAGAGCTCTCAGTGATTGGGTTCTAAAAGAGATTAAAAATTGATCAAACTATCAGAACTGGAATCCTGGCTATGGGAAGCAGCAAACATCCTTCGCGGTCCAGTAGATGCTGCCGATTTCAAAACGTATATTTTCCCTCTCCTATTTTTCAAAAGAATATGCGATGTATATGATGAAGAATACCAGAAAGCCCTTAAAGAATCCGAAGGCGATACAGAATTCGCATCATACGCTGAGAATCATCAATTTCCAATACCTGAAGGCTGCCACTGGAAAGATGTCCGCTCCCACACTGTAAATGTCGGCAACGCAATATCCAATGCCATTAGATGCATTGAGAACGCAAATCCAAACACTTTATACGGCATATTTGGAGATGCGCAATGGGCAAATAAGGATCGTCTTTCGGATAAATTGCTCAATGACCTTATAGAGCACTTTTCCATGTATCAGCTCTCCAATTCAAATGTAGAACCTGATATCACAGGGCAGGCATATGAATATCTTATTAAGAAGTTCGCTGATGCTGCTAACAAGAAAGCAGGGGAATTCTATACCCCGCGAAGCGTTGTGCGCCTGATGACAAAGATTTTGGAGCCAAAAGAAGAGGAAACTATCTATGATCCTGCCTGCGGGACTGGCGGTATGCTGCTCGAAGCGGTACATTATGTCAAGCAAAACGGTGGAGATGTAAGGACTCTTCATCTCTATGGGCAGGAAAAGAACCTTACGACCTCATCAATTGCCCGTATGAACCTCTTTTTACATGGCGTGGAAGACTTCAAAATAATAAGGAGCGATACCCTGCGCCAGCCTGCTTTCTTCGAAGTTGATAAACTCAGCACGTTTGATTGCGTCATTGCCAATCCCCCTTTCTCATTGAAGAAATGGGGCGAAGAGATATGGATAAATGACCCTTATGGCAGGAACTTTGCAGGATTGCCGCCGCAAAGTTATGGAGATTATGCCTGGGTGCAACACATGATCAAATCCATGGCAAAGACAAACGGCAGGATGGCGGTTGTACTGCCTCACGGCGCCCTGTTCCGCAAGGGAGTTGAAGGAAATATCCGTAAAAAGATCCTGGAGATGGACATACTTGAGGCTGTTATCGGTCTTGGCTCGAACCTTTTCTATGGCACGACCCTGGCTGCATGCATACTTATCTTCAGAAATGTCAAGTCAGTTAAACACAAGAATCATATTTTGTTCATTAATGCCTCAAAGCTTTACGAAGCCGGGCGCAACCAGAATTATTTGCTTGATGAGCATGTCAACCAGATGGTCACCTTGTATAAGGGATTTGATGATGTCAAAGGCGCGACCAGAGTTGCCACCATAGAGGATATAAAAAAGAACGATTATAACCTGAATATCACCCTTTATGTGGAACCAATCATAGAGGAAGAAAAGATGAGTGCTCAGGAAGCCCTTTTGAATCTCAAAAATGCTCTTAAAGAAAGCATTGAGGCTGAAGAGAGATTTAAAAACCTGTTGCGCAATGCGAAGGTGATGGCTTGAGCAAAGAGAGCGGTTCCATGACCCAGCAGCAGCTTGAGAGCTACCTGTGGGGCGCCGCAAACCTGTTGAGAGGATATATAGATGCGGGAGATTATAAGCAGTTCATATTTCCACTTATTTTCTACAAGAGGATATGCGATGTTTACGATGAGGAACATCAGACGGCTCTGGAGGTATCTGGAAATGATATGGATTACGCATCTTTTTCAGAAAACCACCGCTTTCAGATACCACAGGGTGCTCACTGGAAAGATGTTCGTGCTGTTACTACCAATGTAGGGATGGCATTACAGAAAGCCATGAGAGAGATTGAAAAGGCAAATCCTGATCAGCTCTATGGTATCTTTGGCGATGCTCAATGGACAAATAAAGACCGCTTATCAGATGCAACTCTCAGAGATCTGATAGAGCATTTCTCATCCATCAATCTCTCGATCAAGAATGTGCCTCAGGATGAGCTTGGTAACGCATACGAATACCTCATAAAAAAGTTTGCTGACGATAGTGGGCATACTGCGGCTGAGTTCTACACGAACAGAACTCTTGTGAGATTAATGGCGCTGATGCTTGAACCTAAATCTGGAGAATCAATATACGACCCGACATGCGGCTCTGGAGGTATGCCTCTTGTGGCAGCACTTCAGGTCAAGGAGGGGGGAGGAGAATACCGTACCCTTAAGTTATTCGGTCAGGAAGTAAACCTGATAACTTCTGCCATAGCCAGGATGAACTTTTCCCTTCACGGCATAGAGGATTTCAAAATTGTGCGCGGAGACACTCTATCTAATCCTGCATTCATTGAGAAAGACCGTCTCAAACAGTTTGATGTGGTTCTCGCTAATCCGCCGTATTCGATCAAGCAGTGGAGTCGTGAAGCCTGGTCATCTGATCCTTATGGTAGGAACATATACGGTGTGCCTCCTCAGGGACGGGCGGATTATGCGTTCTTCCAGCATATCATCGCTAGCATGAATACTATTACAGGGCGCTGCGCGATACTATTCCCCCATGGGGTATTATTCAGGGATGAAGAACAGAAAATGCGCGAGAAACTTGTTGACGATGATGTGATTGAGTGCGTTCTGGGGCTCGGACCTAATCTGTTTTATAATTCATCTATGGAAGCCTGTGTTGTTGTATGCAGGATGAAAAAGCCACCTGAGAGAAAAAGAAAAATACTCTTCATAAATGCTGTAAATGAGGTTACGCGAGAGAGATCACAGAGTTTTCTGGAAGAAGAGCATATCCAGAAGATTCTCAGGGTTTACAGGGATTTCAAAGATATTGAGGGATTTTCAAGAGCCGTAACTATAGATGAAATTAAACGAAATGACTCAAATTTAAATATGCCATTATACGTTATTAATTTAAATGAAAATCATAATGCGAAAACTCTTCAAGAATTAATCACGGATTGGCAGAAGGGTTCAAATGACTTTAAGGATTCTATAAATGAGTTTTTTTTGGTTCTTAAGGAAGTGAGACTTGATGAGCAGTAATAATCAAAAGTCAGAATCATCTAAAGAGGGCTGGGTTAAAGTAAGGTTTGATCAAATGGCAGAAAATATTGCAGATCATATCGATATTCCAAGCAAGTCTGGATATGAACGTTTTGTTGGAGGAGATCATCTTGATTCAGAGTGTTTGAGAATAAAGCGTTGGGGCTCAACAAACGATGTAGATGCTCAAAAGCTTCTATTTAAAAAAGGGCATATACTTTTTGGTAAAAGGAATGCATACTTGCGCAAAGTGGCTTATGCAGATTTTGATGGGGTTTGTTCTGCCCATATGATGGTTCTCAAAATGAAAACAGAATTTGTCGATGAAAGATTCTTCCCATTTTTTATGCAAACGGATCAATTCTGGGATAGAGCAGATATGATTTCTGAAGGCTCAATGTCCCCAACTATTAAATGGAAGACCCTTGCAAAGCAAGAATTTATCATACCACCCAAAAATAAGCAGCGCCGCATCGCGGATATCCTCTGGGCTGCTGAAGATTATATTGTAAAGAGCGAAAAACTTGCTGATGAGACAGAATTATACAAAAAAATCTTGATGAATGAATTGTTCATAAAAGGTATCGGACATAAAGTGTTTAGAGATACAGAAATTGGAAGGATACCTATGGAGTGGGAAGTTGTGATGCTGGGGGATGAAAAATATTTTACGATTGTTAGCGGTGGAACTCCTGATACTAATAATAAAAGTTACTGGGAAAACGGCAATATATTTTGGGCAACCCCAACAGATATTACTTCTTTAAAGAATATTTTAATAAAAGAAACCCATAGAAAAATATCAAAAAAAGGATTAGAGAATAGTTCTGCAAAATTATTACCAATCGGAACTGTATTGATGACAAGTAGAGCAACAATTGGAGAAGTTTGTATAAATGAAATACCAATGTGCACTAATCAAGGATTTCAGAGTTTTATTTGTATGGATAAAGTAAATAATATTTTTTTATTAAATTCATTAAAATTTAATAAAAACAGAATAAATAGGTTGGGGGGAAAAAGTACTTTTATGGAAGTTACTAAATCATCATTAAGAACATTCAAGATATCTCTTCCTCCTCTACCCGAACAGCTGCGAATCGCTGAAATTATTTCTAAAGTTGATGATACAATTCACAAATCTCTGGATAACATCAATAAGATCAAAGCATTAAAGAAGATGCTGATAAATCAATTTTTTAATGGTGGATTGGAAACCGCAGTATCTATTAATCCACGGGCTAAACAGCTATACGAAACACAGGTGAGCGAATAATGTTTACAGAAGCAAACAGCGTGGAATATCTTGTTCGGGATCTGCTAAAAGGAGTGGTCTGGGAGTACCTGCCTTCCGAATCCCTCTCACGCTCCTTGTCTGATGTTTTGGTTGAGGAACATCTGCGCGATGCGCTTATTCCGCCTCAATCCTGAGGTTGCAGAGAAACGGGTTTTTGTATATGCCAAAGCTGCACAAAATGTGAATTTCGATTAGACTATCCGGGGAAAAATAGTTATAAATGAACAAAGCTTATATATTATGTGATTTAAACGCGCAGGAAGAATAGAATGGTGAAACTGGATGAATAAAAAATGAGAGCTATGAAATCTACGGAAGATAGTTTATTAGTGGAACTATTAACCCCAACATCTGCATTTCTAAAGAAAAGTATAGATGATATCGATGCCATGGGTTTATCAGAAATTGAAAGTGAATTGAATATTGAAGTATTTCCACCTACAAGACCCAGCGATTCGAGGGGTGGACTATCGACTAATAATCGCCTCTATTCAGTGGAACCAGAAGCAAAAATTAACAAACGTAAAAAATATTTGAACAAAAAGTATTTTTAAAATTTTTAATAAAGTGATAGTATAATGTCTTTTGAGATTACTTTGCCTGACAATCCTTCCGAATTGCGGGAGGAAATAATGAAACTGTTAGGGGAGCCTTATCAATACGCTCGAGCTCTTCTTATTCATTCTGAATCAATAACATTAAGACGTAATTGGGTTGCCATGTACAATCTAAGAGATGCATTTGACCATCTGCGAAATGTACTTTTTGCCATTCATCAGGGAAATACAGATATGGTCATTGCAAGAAGAGAAACCCTCGAAGTTTACGACCACATTAGAAGGGCGATCGTTGAATCTGCTCAAGATACGACAGAATACTTACTTTATAAGCTGGATGAAAAATTGATGAATCCTCACTTTCTTTATAAATTAGCATGGATCAAAGTTCCAAGCCAGATCGAGATTAACGAAGCGATATTGTCTGTTAAGACTAAAATGGAAGCAGGCAGGCAGGAAAAAAATAAATTTTATGAATGGAAAAACGTCGTGATAAATTACAAAGAAGCTGAAGATATTATAATTGAGCTTGATAAAAAGCTACCAACCAGGCAAGAAGTTTATTTTAGAATTGCTTCGATTCTTAGTATTTTGTTAGCTGCTTATGGAATATACATAACTAATTGACTTCCCTATAAGTTTCAGGTATGTTTAAATAATTATGATGGTATTATCATCATGTCAGAAGTGAATTCTGAAAGAATTATAGAAGTGTACTGATGCCTCAAAATTTTACTGAAGCCAACAGCGTGGAGTATTTCGTTTGTGATCTATTAAAAGGAGTGGGTTGGGAATACCTGCCTTCCGAATCCCTCCAACGCTCCACCTCTGATGTTCTGGTCGAGGAACATCTACGCGATGCACTTATCCGCCTCAATCCTGAGATTGCAAAGAAACCAGACCGCGCTGATGAGGTTATCTACAAACTCAGGGCTATCATCCTCACCGTTCAGACGGATGGTCTTGTCAGGGCGAACGAAGAATTTGCATCATGGTTATGCGGTGAACGCAGCATGCCCTTTGGCATCAATAATGAGCATGTGCCGGTAAGGTTGATAGATTTCGATAATATCAAAAACAACCGTTTTGTGGTTACTACGCAATACAGCTTCACTGCAGGACAGAATCGAATACCCGATCTCGCATTATTGGTCAATGGCTTCCCATTGGTGATTGGAGAAGGCAAGACACCTGTAAGACCTGCTATCAGTTGGGTGGATGGCGCAATACAGATACATGACGATTATGAAAAAAACATTCCTGCGCTCTTCGTACCCAATGTCTTTTCTTTCGCTACAGAAGGCAAAACCTATCGCTATGGTTCAATCAGGGCTCCTATAGATATCTGGGCTCCATGGAGAGATTCTGAAAACAATACGATATCAAGTCTATCAGAAGTAAAGATTGCAGTCCAGAAAATGCTCCGTCCCGAAGTTGTTCTGGATATCCTTGAGAACTTTACGGTTTTTGCCACAGACAAGAAGAAAAGAAAGATCAAGATAATAACCCGCTTCCAGCAGTATGATGCCGCCAATAAGATCGTTGAAAGGGTACTTAACGGCAGACCCAAAAAAGGATTGATCTGGCACTTCCAGGGTTCTGGAAAATCGCTTCTCATGGTATTTGCGGCACAAAAGCTACGAATGCACCCGGCGCTCAAAAGCCCTACAGTGATAATAGTCGTTGACAGGATAGACCTGGACACTCAGATAACAGCCACATTCAATGCTTCCGATATTCCCAATACTGTTCCAGCAACTACAAGGGAAGAACTTCAAAAATTCCTCTCGCGTGACCTGAGAAAGATAATCATTACAACAATACACAAGTTCGGCGAGGCTGGAGGCGTATTGAATGAAAGGGATAATATAATCGTGCTTGTTGATGAGGCGCACAGAACTCAGGAAGGTGACCTTGGAATAAAGATGAGGGAAGCATTACCCAACGCTTTCCTGTTTGGTTTAACAGGAACTCCTATCAATAAGCGCGACCGCAATACCTTCTGGGCATTTGGAGCAGAGGAGGATACGCAGGGCTATATGAGTCGTTATACCTTCGAGGAATCCATTCGTGATAATGCCACTCTGCCATTACACTTTGAGCCAAGACTGGTAGAATCGCACGTTGACCAGAAATCCATGGATGAAGCATTTGCGAATATTACAGAACACTATCATACAAAAGTGGAGCCAAATGGATTCAAAGCTATGGTAGTATGTTTTGACCGGAAATCCTGCGTTCTATACAAAGAAGCTCTGGATAAACAATTACCTCAAGAAGCATCAGATATTGTAATGACCCTGGCAAGAGGAGATGATTTAGACTGGAAGAAAAAATGGGATCGTAACAAGGATGAAGAAGAAAGGATCCTTGACAGGTTCAGAGATCAAAGTGACCCTTTGAAGATACTTATTGTTACTTCCAAGCTATTGACTGGATTTGATGCGCCAATCCTCCAAACAATGTATCTTGACAAATTGATGAAAGATCACACCCTTCTTCAGGCAGTATGCCGCACTAACCGCCCTTACACTCAAAAGACACACGGATTGATTGTTGATTACATCGGTGTATTTGATGATGTTGCAAAGTCTCTCACCTTTGATTTGAAGACTATACTGACGGTAATAACGAATATAAGCGAACTGAAAAACAAGCTTCCAGAGGCAATAGGAACATGCCTTTCATATTTCCCAAAGGTAGACAAGACTATTTCTGGTTATGAGGGATTGATGGCAGCCCAGGACTGTCTTCCAAATAATGAGATAAGAGATAAGTTTGCAGCAGATTATTCCTACCTTTCAAAGCTATGGGAAGCAATTTCACCCGACCCGATTCTCAGGAGTTACAAGGAAGATTATCGCTGGCTAACTCAGGTATATGAGTCTGTCCAGCCTGCAAGCGGAAATGGAAAACTCCTGTGGCATTCTCTTGGCGCCAAAACAATTGAGATAATCAATGAGAACGTCCATGTAGATGCGATAAGAGACGACCTTGATAAGATTGTTCTTGATGAAGAGATGATACAGAGCATTTTATCAAAAGATAATCCCAAAAAAGCCAAAGAGATCGAAATAAAAATCATTAAACGACTCAGTAAGCATAAAGGCAATCCAAAATTCATAGAACTTGGGGAACGACTTGAAGAGCTTAGAGAAAAATATGAGCTTGGATTTCTTACAAGTCTTGATTTCCTTAATAAGTTATTGAATTTAGCCAGAGATTTGGTAGAAGCAGAAAGGGAAGTTGAACCTGAAGATGAACGGAAAAAGGTAAAGGCGGCATTGACTGAATTATTCCAGCAGGTAAAAAATGAAAAGACGCCTATTATGGTTGAAAGGGTTGTTAACGATATAGATGACGTTGTCAGGATAGTCAGATTCGATGGATGGCAGTGGACGAATGCGGGTGAAAGAGAAGTCAAGCAGGCTTTGAGGAAGACGCTTTTGAAGTATAAATTGCATAAAGAGCAGGATTTGTTTGATAGGGCGTATGCGTATATCAGGCAGTATTATTAAATCGGAAAAGCAAGCGACATCGATGTCTCTTCTCTACCCGAATATAAAACAGACATAAAAAGCAGGGCATTCAAAGATGCTGTGTATGATCATCTCTTGAAAAATTACGGGGTTTCAGGGGAGAATATCACAGTGCATATACAGAATGACATCATAACGATCTCGTGGAACCCCCAGAAAAGATGATAGTTTCGATGCTGAATTCCAGAGGTCATTGCGCCTGCTTACGGATGACAAATTAGAGGAGGCAAGATTCATCCCTATGAAAAAATACAGGGCAGAAAAAGAAATTGCCCACTCAAAATTTAATTGCAGAAGTTAAGTATTTGGGGATCTAAAGTTTCTTTAGTTTTTCAATGCCTGCCTTCTTTACGTTGGGCTTGTTGATCTTATCAGGCATCCAGGACGGTTTATTTTTCGGAGCAGAAACGAGCGCTTTCCATCCTTTAAATATATGGATTTTCTTTGTTCCTCTTTCCCTTAGTCTTATTTCTGCAGGATTTGATTTTGTTCCTTTGCTGCGGTTAGCTGCTTTCAACGCTGCCTGCCTTGGTTGACTTCCTGAAAATACTCCTGTCTCTTTACCGTTCTTCCCTCTTAGAACAAAACATCTTGTTCTTATCACTTTCTTACTTTTTGTTTTCGCCATATTTTCATACCCTGACAACACTCTGTTGTCATATCATTACATCTATTTTTATAATATATAAGTCTTACTATGATACTGTAGTCTATGCACACTGATTTGTAAATATGCCGCTACTGTTGCTCCTGCTTTTTAGAACCCATATTCAAAATATCTATTCGTCATCAAAAGTGGAAAAGAATTATTAGATGCTCCGATCGGGATTTGAACCCGAGTCACTGGCTGTCTTTATTTCAGCGCAAATAACGCTTAAAACTTGAAAGGCCAGAATGATTGGCCGACTACACTATCGGAGCGTCGGAGCCTAAATAGAACACAACTGTATTTAATGGTTTGGTAGGGAAAGTATAATATTCATCTGAATTATTCTGATACCTATAATGGTGAAGGATTCAATAGGCGTTATATTCGGAAAAACCGAATCGCTAAATTTCAAGTTCGCGGTTTCAGACAGCACAGCGACCAAAAGGTCTGATTACGTCAAGGTCTGGCACGAAGTGGACGGCTGGACACTGGCTCAGGTTGCAACTATCACCAGGTCAAGCGAGGGCTTCTCTATCGAACAGGCTGTGGATGTAGCTGAAGGCACATCAAGGGTCACGAATCTGGACCAGCAGATCATAGCCGAAGCTGCGGTTATAGGCGCAAGGGACAAACATGGAGCTCTGCGCGTTCCGAAATCACCATTCAGTCCAGGGGATAAGGTCTTCAAGGCTGATGAAACGCTCATAAAGCAGACCCTTGGACTTATGCGCGGTGATGTTTACATCGGACTTCTTGAGGGGCAGAACATAAGAGTCAACCTTGACGCCAACAACCTTGTGCAAAAGCACTGCAGCATACTTGCCAAGACCGGGGCAGGAAAATCCTATACCAGCGGCGTGATACTGGAAGAACTCCTTGAAAAGAACGTTCCGCTGCTCATAATTGACCCTCACGGAGAATACGGCACCCTGAAATTCCCCAACCAGGAGAAACCCGAGATGTTAGAAAGGTATCGCATTTCCCCGGCAGGTTATGAGGACAAGGTAACAGTATATACCCCTGCCAGTAAAGCGCTTAACCCATCGGCAGACTTGCTCTTCAGGCTCAACGGCATAAACCTTGGGATAAAGGACCTGATGCAGTTCTTCTCAGATGAACACTCGCAGAACCAGACAGGAATACTCTTTGAGGCAGTATCGAAACTCAAGGCTGAAAAATCAAAATACACTATCGAGGATATCATTTTTGAAGTTGGTCAGAATAAGAGCAAGATAAAATGGAACGTCATCAGCAAGCTTGAAGCGCTTCGTGAAACAGGCATATTATCTGATAAAGGCACGACCATTTCCGACCTTGTCCAGGATGGCAGAGCCTCGATTATCGATATGAAAGGTGTAAACCCTGATCTTCAGGCATTGATAGTCGCCAGGCTGTGCGCCGACCTGTTCGATGCCCGCAAGCTCAATACAGTACCTCCATGCATGCTGGTTCTTGAGGAAGCGCACAATTTCTGTCCTGAAAAAGGTTTTGGCGGTACGGTAAGTTCGGATATCCTTCGCACCATCGCTTCAGAAGGCAGGAAATTCGGTCTAGGTCTGATGGTGGTCTCCCAGCGCCCCGCAAGGGTCGACAAGAACATCCTTTCCCAGTGCAATACCCAGATAATAATGAAAGTTACAAATCCCAACGACCTCCAGGCGATCAGCAAGGGTCTTGAAGGCATAAGCTCAGAAGTAATAGATGATATAAAACGTCTCTCGCCAGGAGTGGCGCTTGTTGTCAGCACTTACATAGAACGCCCGATACTTGTGGACATCAGGGTTCGCAGAAGCAAGCACGGTGGAGCAAGCGTCCCTGTGGTTAAGCCGCCCATTTCTCCGAAGATAAATATCGAAGTTCCAGCAGGCATGGATACTGCAAAGGAGATAATCGGGGAACAGAAGACGATCGAGGAAATGGGTAAATTACCAGGAAAAAAACCGGATAAAATAAAGGAAAAATTACCTGAGAAATTGCCTGAAAGATCACCGGAGAAAACGCATGAAAGATCACAGGAAAAATCGCAGGAGCCAAAACCGAAAGTCCGAATCGGTGAATTGCTGTACGGGAAAGAAATCCCGGAAGATGAAGTAAAAAAGGAAACCCAAAAGAAGAAAAAACAAAAAGATGATGTTAGCCTGTATGCCAAGATGTTCGGTTCGAGGAAAAAATGACGACCCTGATGGAAAAAGCGCATTCAGGTTTGTTGACAGAAGAAATAAAGCGCGTCGCTGCAACAGAGGGAGTCGATGCAGGGGATGTCAGGAAATACTTAGCACTCGGGCATATCGTGATACCTAAAAGCGTAAACAGTAAATCCCGTCCGGTAGGCATCGGAAAATTGATGCGGACAAAGATTAACGCGAATATCGGTACTTCAAGAGATTACGTGGATATCGATGCAGAGGTCAGGAAAGCTAACATTGCTGAAAAACACGGTGCCGATACCATTATGGACCTCTCAACAGGTGGCGACCTCGATGTAACGAGAAAGAGGATCATAGACGCTGTCAATATTCCTGTGGGTTCAGTTCCCATATACCAGGCTGCGGGTAAGGGTATAGAAGGAATGACTTCTGATGATATGTTCAACGCAGTTCGAAAACATGCAGTTGACGGCATTGATTTCGTAACCATCCATGCAGGAGTGAACCATGAATCCTTCAAGCGCCTTAAGAACAGCGACAGGATACTTGACGTGGTCAGCAGGGGCGGCGCGCTGACGTTATCATGGATGAAGAATAATTATGAGGAAAACCCGTTCTTTGCTGAATACGATTACCTTCTTGAGATAGCGCGCGAGTTCGAATTAACGATCAGCCTCGGTGACGGCATGCGTCCAGGATGCATCAACGACGCCTCTGACAGGGCTAAATTCGAGGAATTCATCCAGCTTGGTGAGCTTGTTAAGCGGGCGCGCGCCGCCGGGGTGCAGACGCTTGTCGAGGGACCAGGGCATGTTCCAATAGATGAGATCGCACTTTCCGTTTCTGCAATGAAACACCTCACCGGAAATGCACCGCTATATCTTCTCGGTCCGCTTGTTACTGATATCGCACCCGGATACGATCACATTACAGCAGCGATGGGCGGCGCAGTGGCTGGAATGCACGGCGCTGATTTCCTTTGCATGACAACGCCTGCTGAACACCTGGCTCTTCCTGATGAAGATGATATCAGGGAAGGCACGATAGTAACAAGGATAGCGGCTCATGCAGCAGACCTGACAAAGGAAGGTGTCAGGGATAAGGCGCGTGCGGCTGATCGCGAGATGGCGCTTGCGCGAAGGGAGCTTGACTGGAAGAAGCAGTTCGATCTTGCTATCGACAGCGAGAAAGCAAAAAATATCCATTCAAGAAGCAAGAACACAGAGACATGCAGCATGTGTGGTGAGCTTTGCTCTATAAAAATGATGAGGGACGTTTTGGGAAAAAAGTGAAAAGATCTTTTTCCAGTGCAATGCTATGTTCTCACTATTGTCCTGAAATGTGTAAGCCTCTTTTCCCACTTTTTATCAGCACCGATCTCTGAATGGCATTTACTGCAATCATCAGTATGGCATTTCGTACATGCAACCCCTCTATCCCTGTGGATGGTTATGAGATTCCCGAAGCTTGGTAAAAGAGGATCAGGATAATCATGACAGTTGTTGCAGGGTATGCTGCCATTGACAAAAACTGGCATACCTGGAGTAGTACCGTGGCATTTCTCGCAGGTTACATTATCGTCTATAGGATGCCTGTCATGCGATATCTTATGGCAGGTCAGGCAGTATGCCCCTCCGCCTGTATGCCCTTTGACCTTCATTGCCTGTGGGATGAAGGGTTTGCCCGACATATGGCACCCTCCACAGACATCTCCGGATACGGAAACGGTCAAATTACTATCAAATTTGTTTTCCGATCCTCTGCTATCTTTCATTACAGGTAATTGCGGAACTTCTTCCATCCTGTATCCTCTTTCAGAGTTAATTATTACCAATATTGCCAGGATTGCTATCGTGACGATCAATAACTGCAAAGTGGTCCTGTCAAGCTTCATTTGTTCGACCTGTGCAGTATTATCAAAACTGCAACTGCTAAAATAAGCATCAATGCAGGGATCAAACCTTCAAGGAACCTGTACTGTTGACTAGGAAGAGGAGTAAGATTTTCCAGAGGGGTTTCAACAGGAACATTGATTGTTTTTACAGGAGTTGGTGGGGTTGGCTCCTTTACCAATATCTTGCTTAATAATGGTTCACCGCAGCCGGTATCTTCCCTGCCGTTTATGAACATGGAAGGAGCCGGGAGTTGTACCTGTCCTTCTGTTTCTATTGATATATTGTATGATATAATAGCAGAATCTTTCGGAGCTAAAACCCCTTCATAATACAAAATGCCACCGATAAAAGTAGAGTTTTCAGGAATCATATCCATTATCTTTACCCTTGACGGCATATCCCCGCTGTTCCTTATAGTAACTGATATCGAAACATTGCTGCCAGGTTGAATCACCGATGAATCCGGTTTTTTATAAACCTGCACGCATGGTCCATGCACTTCAGTAGACGGGGTAGTGGAAAACATGCTCCATGTCCTGTTCAGATCAGAATATGTAAGCTCTGCAGGTGGAAGTCTGAACGTCCCTGGTCGTAAAGCTTTAACCCTGTATTTAAACTCCTTTGCCTCGAAGGGTTTAAGGTCAAAAGTCCATGCAAGCGACTGGTTATCTACAATTAGCTGTCTGCCCGGCGAATCAGTGAGCTTCAGTCCTTTTATTTCATGATTCTGATAATTCGTCACCCCGATCGATACATAAACCTCGCCCCCCTGAAGCCAGCGGTATATTTCGTTCGCATCAATGGAATGATATATTCTCTCAACTTCCTGCCTGCTTGGCAACATGCTCTCTTTTGTTGCGGATTTCTGGAGTTTCACTGAGGGGAGAAGGGTTATGATATTTGTTGCATCATAATAGTATGTGACGCCTTCCTTAACTCCTTTCACATATGCATGTATTGTGTAATTTAGTTTTTTAGGCGGGGAAGGGAATTTTGGTATTGACCCCTTAATTTACTGATGTTTTATAATAAGGAAAAGTAAGCATCTCCTCCAAAGACCAAATGTGATCAGTTTTGCCTGTTGCCATCATTGGTGTTCTCTGTATATACTTCCTATTTGTAATATCATCATCTTCAGGTTCTATTTTTAATTTTAACCCCGAATGCGGTCTTACAAAATCAAAAAATGCCA
>Ga0180732_1001171_pt1 | contig 17182 bp, 16 predicted proteins | sample KR11_01MetaG_FD_148674 | JGI IMG/M metagenome (GOLD analysis project Ga0180732, IMG submission 148674) | Groundwater microbial communities from the Olkiluoto Island deep subsurface site, Finland - KR11_0.1 MetaG | ecosystem: Environmental > Aquatic > Deep subsurface > Groundwater | place...
CGCCAGCGCATCACTATTGTAGGCTGCGGTGCTGCAGGTGCAATATCTTCTATTTTCAATGCCCCCATTGCAGGGATGGTCTTTTCTATTGAGGTTATTCTTGGGGAATGGAAATCTGTAAATATTGTTCCAATAGCAATTGCTTCTGTTGCAGGCACCGAGATAAGCAGAATACTACAGGGAAACCAGATTGCGTTCAGCCATCGTTTATTTAATATTCATCATTTAGATATTGTTGCCTGTATTGGTTTGGCAATAGTCTCGGCTGCTGCATCTTTGCTTCTTACCCGCTTTCTGAGGTCAATGCATGGAGTTTCTAAAAAGGCCCCCTTCCCTATATGGGCGCGCGCTGCTGCCGGAGGTTGTGCGGTCGGCATAATCGGCATTTTTCTTCCAATTGTGCTTGGCGAGGGGTATCATTCTATCAGAATAATGATAGAAGGAGCCTTTGCACAGGGGCTTGGCATTGTAGCCGTGGCGGCTTTTGCAAAAATTCTTGCAACCTCTTTAACTCTTGGCTGGGGAGGATCCGGCGGAATATTTGCCCCCTGTCTTGTTATCGGAAGCCTGGCGGGTCTGACTTATCACCGGGGACTTGTTTTACTTTGGCCTTCAGTTCCCTGGGTAAATGAAGGTTGCTTTGCTTTATTAGGGATGGCTGGACTTATCAGTGGAATGCTTCAAGCTCCGCTTACAGGGATATTCCTTATTATCGAAATTACAGGAAGCTATGAAGTAATTCTTCCTCTTATTATAGTCTCGGTTATTTCAACTACACTTTGCCACTATATTGAACCAGCTTCTTTTTACCTGAAAGAACTTATTGAAAAAGGTCAACTTTTAAGACCTGGTACAGATGCGAGAGTTCTATCTGACCTGAACGTTCGTGAGCTGCTTGAAAAGGATTGCATATCTGTAAAACAGAATGTGCTGCTCAGGGATTTTGTTAATATAATAAAAAAGTCTCACAGGAATTATTTTCCTGTTGAAGATGAGAATACCGGCAATTTTCTGGGAATGATTCATCTGGATGATATAAGGTCTTACCTATTCAACCCGCTGATGTACGATGCAGTCGTGTTAGGACAGATAATGGATACTGATGTTGAAGTTGTATATCTTGACGATGATCTGTCCAAGGTGCTGCGCAGAATGGATGCAAATCGGCTTTTTTCCATGCCGGTAATTGCAAACAAAAAATTTATAGGTATGATTTCAAAGGCTACTCTATTGGATAAATATCGCAAGGAATTGATGGTTCAGACAGGTTTTTAGAATAAGGGAATTAACATTATTTTAACCAATATATTATTTAAGGAGATGTGATGGATGCACAACTATTCCATATATTTAGGAATACTCCACTTGGTAGAGAGACTTTGCTGCAATCAATATACTTTTGCAAGAAAATAGGAGCCTCTCTGATTATTTACATTCCTGAGTTCACAAAGTTTTTGATGTATTTTGAAAATGATGTTGTCCAGATTGATCTTGATAGCTCTTATCTGACTTCACCGGAAACCGCTTTAAAACATGCAAAGGAACTGCTTGACCAGGGTAAAATCAAAGCAAGATTTTTGGACCCGAAGAATTTTACAGCATCAACACTTCCGGATATAGCGACAAATTTTGATTTTATGTGTTGTCCTCGAAGCATAAGCGATTTGTCTTCAAAGATTGGTTTAGGCTACATAGGACCCAGGGTCAGGCGTATTGTAAATTCCGCCAGGTTTCCGGTTCTTATAACCAGCCCTGTTTTTAAAAAATGGCGAAGCATTGCTGTATTCTTCGGTGGTTCGGCAAATGCAATAAATGCCTTGAAGCTTGGATTTCGTTTAAGCAGGGCATCTGAAATGCCGCTGAGCGTTTATACCCATATGGAAAATGTCTCAAGGGAATCGTATGAAGAGATAATCAAAAATGAAAATCTTGAGGAAGAAATGGATCGTTATGTGACTGAGTGGCATATATTTGAGAGCGGAAAGTTTGAAGAGAACATTTATGATGTGCCGCATGATGCCCTTGTGGTTATGGGAGCATACGGTCACAGCCTAATAAGAAACATTTTTTTTGGGGGCAAAATGGAGAAGATACAATCTACAATTACCAACAATCTTTTGATTGCAGGTCCGAACTATACATTAACCAGATGATACATGTTCAAGGTTGATCTTTCTTTTAAGCATGCTTGTCGCTGTCTTTTCAAACTGCTCAGTTACGTCTGATACAAAAAAACGGCACCTGCCTTTTTTACTCAACATATTATCGAGATTTTTATGCTTTTCCAAAAATGCCTTTACATTGTTCGCCACAGCAATAGAAGAGTCGATGATGTTTACCTTTTTTCCCATTTTTTTTTGAATAATATTTTTTAATAAAGGATAATGAGTACAGCCAAGAATAAGCGTATCTATCTGTCTGACTTTCAATGGATGCAGATATTTTTTAACAATCATATTTGTTTCGGGTTTTTTAAGCCAGCCTTCTTCAACCAGGGGGACAAGGAGTGGGCAGGCTCTTGAGTAAACCTTTGCTTGCGGATTCAGTTCCTTTATTTTTTTTTCATATATACCGCTTTTGACTGTTGCCCTGGTTCCAATGATTCCAATACATAATTTATGAGAAGTATTAATTGAAAGTTCAACTGCCGGCGTAATAACTTCGAATATCGGAACATCGAAATTTTCAGCCACGCTTTCCATTGCAACACTTGAAGCTGTATTGCATGCTATTACAATGACTTTTGCGCCCTTGCTTAAAAGAAACTCGGTATTTTCAAGAGCGTATTTCTTAACTGTTTCAGAACTTTTGGTTCCGTATGGCGTGCGGGCAGTATCTCCGAAGTATATGATATCATAACCGGGAAGATATTCCATTAACGCTTTTACAACTGTTAACCCGCCTATTCCTGAGTCAAATATTCCTATCATATCAACGACCTGACGCATTCCTGCACCAGATTATCAGGCACATCAGTTCGGATGCCCTGGCATGAATTAGCCATGATATGCCAGTTGTTTATATCAATCAGCACGCTTTTTATAAATGGCCATGCCTTGCACATGCGTGGTTTAACCGGATGTATGGTGCACAGATCATTCCAGAATATACAGTAACCGTCAGCGCCCTGTGCAAGCACCAGTTTACTTCCTGATTTCATGCAGTATTCTGCAACAAATTTCTTTGGATCCGTATTTATATAGGCTGCAATTTTTTCAATATCATCTGCTGTTACATATGTCCCTCCGAATCCTTTGCAGCAATCACCGCATTTTTTGCAAATAAATATATCTGAAGGTTTTATTGTATTAAATTGCATGCCGTGTTTCCATAGCTCTTTTTATGGTAAGCTGGTCAATATATTTCAGATCACTGCCTATCGGTATTCCTGAAGCAATACGAGTTGCTTTAACCGGATAATTTTCTAAATTTTGAGCAATATACGAGGCAGTAGCTTCGCCTTCAATTGTGGTGCTTGTTGCAAGAACGACTTCTTTTACATTATTATTTTTTATCCTTGATAACAGCTCGTTGAGCCTTATATCATCAGGCCCTATCCCGTCAATCGGAGACATAGCGCCCTGGAGAATATGATAAATCCCTTTAAAAGCTCCTGACTTTTCGATGGCCACCATATCGGCGGGCTGTTCCACCACACACAAGAATGAGCTGTTTCTTGTACTGTCCTTGCAAATATTGCAGATATCGCTATCGCTCAGGCCAAAACAGATGGAACATGATCTTATTTTTTTTCTGGTTTCCAGAATACTCAGGGAAAGCTGTTCAACCTCTTTTAGCGGAGAACGAATTATATGCATAGTGAGGCGTTCAGCGGTTTTTTCTCCTATCCCAGGAAGCCGGGAAATATTTTTAATCAGGTTCATGATTGATAATGGGTAGTGACTCATAATAGTTAGATGTCCAGTTAATTTATAATATTGAATTACATCCCAGGTATTTTAAGACCGCCGGTTAATTTGTTCATTTCTCCTGAGACCATTTCCTGTGATTTTAAAAGAGCGTCATTTACTGCGGCAAGTATCAAATCCTGAAGCATTTCAACATCATCAGGATCAACGACTTCTTTTTCTATTTGGATTGATAAGATCTGCTGCCTGCCATTTGCTACGATCTTAATCATACCTCCGCCGGCAGTTGCCTCAACCGTTTTATCTGCCAGATCTTCCTGCAGCCTAAGCATCTTGGCCTGAAGCTTCTGAGCCTGTTTCATCATATTTCCCATGCCTTTCATGAGTAAATACCTCCTGTACAAAATTTTGGAACCGTGAACCGTGAACCCCGGAACCGTGAACCGTTACATGATTTTTACATCAACAACTTTTCCGTTAAAAATTTCGATTGTATCTGTTACCAGAGGGTGACTCAATGCTTTTTGCTTCAAATCGTTGTTTTGATTTCCATCTGTTTTTGGTTTGTTTTTAGCCTTTATGGTCAGATTCATCTTTTCACCAAAAAATTTACTGCATATTTTTTTTATGATGGCAACATTTTTATCACGCTTTAGCATATTTATATTATAATCATTACCATGTACCTCAATTTCAATATTTTGTTCGGCAAGCTTTTTCAAGGAACAATTTGCCAGATTTGCAGCAAGAGAAGGATGTTTTTTTGATAAAATATCAAGGATTTTTTCCCATGTAATTTCAAGATGATCATCAGTATCACAAGAAGGAGGGCTGCTGTCTTCATTTAACCCATATGAATAATTTGGTTTTTCTGAAACACCTTTAAGATCCTCACCATCATTGTTGATAGTGTCGTCATATTCAGAAACCTCATTGTCAGCATGTATTTCAGAAACATCCTTTTTTAAATCATCAAGTTTTTCTATAAGTAAATCAATAGGCAGAGCAGGCTTTATCTGAGATAGCCGGATAAGGGCTATCTCAAGCGCCAGCTTTGGTTGGGCTGATAGTCTTATCGAAGCCTCTTCTTTGAAGAGAAGATCAAAAATCTGGTTCAAATAAGCTTCGGAAATATCCTTAACCTGATCTTGCATTAACTCTATTTCATGTGAAGGGAGATTTATCAGTTTGCTGATCTTCTTGCCCATCTTTACAACGAGCAGATTTCTGAAATGTTCAATGATGTCCGCATAAAATTTTTTCATTTCATATCCGCGGTCATAAATTTCATCCACTACATTAAGGACTTCCGGGATATCCTTTCGTAAAATTGCATTTGAAATATCAAAAATTATTTTTCTGTCGGCAACTCCCAGAATGTCTAATATGTTCTTGTAATTAATAGTTCCTTCCGAACAGGCCATTATCTGGTCGAGAAGGCTTAAGGCATCTCTAATGCTTCCCCCTGCTTCGCGGGCAATCAGCATCAGGCTTTCTTCAGTTATATCAATATGTTCCTTGGAACATATATCCTTCATATGATTTGAAATTGACTCGATATCAATGAGTTTGAAGTCGTGACGCTGGCACCTGGAAAGTATAGTTATGGGTATCTTATGGGGCTCGGTAGTTGCAAAAATAAACATTACATGTGATGGGGGTTCTTCTAAAGTTTTTAACAGAGCGTTAAATGCAGAGATGCTCAGCATATGGACTTCATCTATAATGTATATCTTGTTAGGGCTGTTAGCCGGCATGTAGTTTATATTTTCACGCAGACTTCTAATTTGTTCAACGCCGTTGTTCGATGCACCGTCAATTTCAAACACGTCAACCGCATTTCCTGAAGTAATTTCACGGCATGACCTGCATGTATTGCAAGGGACCGGGGTGGGGCCATCTTTGCAATTCATAGCCTTTGCCAATATTCGTGCTACAGTGGTTTTGCCGGTTCCTCTTGGTCCGGTAAAAAGGATTGCATGGGCGACCCGACTCGATTTAACAGCATTGGTTAAAGTTTGGGTGACATGGTTTTGCTTTATAACCTCGTCAAAGGTTTGGGGTCGATATTTACGAGCAAGTACAAGGTAGGACATATATTTTCCTGATTAATTAATGGCGGAGAGAGAGGGATTCGAACCCTCGGTGCCGCTTTTGGCAGCACACACGATTTCCAGTCGTGCTCCTTGAGCCAGCTCGGACATCTCTCCGCAAGATGGACAACAGCCAGATATGGTTTTAATTTCAGCTGTTATCCTATGTTAAAGTCAATTAAAGCTTATAAAAAATTGAAGATTGTCGATTTGCCTGCCCGCCATCGCACTCGCTATAACCAGATATGCGAAATTCAAGCGCTTGTGCTCAGGCGAGGCGGGCGGGTGGAATCGCTTTGCTCTGTCTTTTTGTTATAAAATTACCTGCCCGCCATAGCGAGCTCTACTCAATGCTCTTCGTCCTTTCATCGACTTGCTCAGGCGAGGCAGGCGGGATAGAATACCTTCAATCATCAATCATCAATCTTCAATCTGTGGCGGAGAGGGTGGGGTTCGAACCCACGATCCCGTATTAACAGGATACCGCTTTTCGAGAGCGGAGCCTTCAGCCGCTCGGCCACCTCTCCAATACCCAAAAAGTATAGGACCTTTGAAAAACGTGACATTTTTTCGTCAGGCAAGGAAGGCAAAAATTTTAGCCGGAGGAATACATTGAGTATTTCGAGGATTAAAATTTGAAGCCTGACACCGCATCACGGAAAAATAGCAGTTTTGCAAAGGTTTTAGTATAATTGGAGCAGGTAGGAGTCAATATATTTTTTGATTTGAACTGTCAATATGCTCTAAATAATTTAAGCGTCCAAAGTTCTGCCATCATGCCGGTCCCGGATCGGGGTCAGGGATGACGGATTCGGTATCCAGCTTCATTATGCTCTTGCAATTATTCTGGATTCCGGCTTTCGCCGGAATGACGTCACGATTAATTCATATTTTGCTTGAACAAGCTTATTCTTTTTAGTATTCACCTCTTTTTTATTTAATATCTGAAAACATTTTAATTTAGGCTCAAGCAAAGAGACCTTTGAAAAATGTTCAATTTTGTTCAAGTTCAAGGAAGGCGAAAATTTTAAATGCAGGAATACATTGAGTATTTCGAGGCTTAAAATTTGAGCCTGACGCCGAAATTGGGCAAAAGGGGACGTTTTGCAAAGGTCTCGTAAAGGAATTAATAAAATGGCTGAAGTCCTCCCTTTCAGAGGAATCTTATATAACCCGCGAAAAATTCGCAACTTGTCTGATGTAACAACTCCGCCTTATGATGTTATTTCAAAGCAGGGGCAGCATGATTTCTACGAACGACATCCACAAAACATTATAAGGCTGATATTAGGCAAAACAACTGAGAACGATAGCGTCAATAATAATTGTTATACCAGAGCATCTGACTTTTTAAAAAACTGGTTTTCAGAGAATATACTGGAACAGGACACAACGCCTGCATTTTATTTAACATCCATGGATTTTTCTTTAGAGAATAAAACCTTCACGCGTTATGGAATTATTGGTTTAGTTGCTCTGGAGCCATTTAAAAACGGTGTTATTGTTCCACATGAGAGTACATTTTCCAATGTTAAAATGGAAAGATTTGAACTTATGAAGTCGTGCCATGCCAATTTCAGCCCTATTTTTTCACTTTATTCAGATAGTAAAAACGAAATAATTGATAAATTAAAGGACCTGCCATTAAAGCAGACACCGGCAATAGAGTTTACTGATTATGATGGCTACAGGCAGAGGATGTGGCGCATAACCGATTTAGATTCCTGCAGATATATTTCCAGTGCAATGCAGAAGAAAAGACTTTTTATTGCTGATGGGCACCACCGTTATGAAACCGCCCTTGACTATAGAGACTGGATATCGAGCAGCGATCCGGATTTTAAGAAAGATCATCCGGCTAATTATGTAATGATGTATCTTAGCAGCATGGAAGCTCCCGGATTGATAATACTGCCTGCTCACCGCATGGTTAAAGGCTTGAAAAGTTCAATAGCAGCATCTTTTATTAACAAAGCAGAGAATTATTTTGATATTTCGACAATTCCTTTTAGGGACAGTGATTTCGAAAGAGCTCGGGCTGAATTTATAGCAATTCTTAAATCAAATGCTTCAAAAAACATTATCGGGGTCTTAATGAAAGGCTCTATGAAATTTTATCTGCTGACGCTTAAATCAGGTGTGATGGAGCAGGTGTTTTCCAACGAACTTCCAGAAGCATTAAAATATCTTGATGTTACCATTCTGACCCATCTGATTTTTATAGAGATATTTGGTTTTGATAATTCTAAGTTAGATAACGAAAATATAATCACGTATTCCAGCAGTGAAAAACGAGCTGTTGAAGCGGCTCTTTCCGGCGAATGTGATGCTTCTTTTATTCTTAATCCAACAAAGATTGAGCAGGTGCGCGATATTGCAAATAAGGGCCTTATAATGCCAAGGAAATCGACATATTTTTATCCAAAAGTTATAACTGGTCTTGTTATGAATAAACTAAGTCGTGCCTGAACGGAAAGCCATGTTCAGGCAAAATCCGAATACCAAATTAAGTAGGGGCACGGCGCGCCGTGCCCCTACCACTCGACCAATTTCCCACTCGACCACTCGACCAATTTACGGCAGAAACATTTGCTTTACTTCGTCGGTGTATGAACTGTCTTCATGGTAGATTATCAGAGGAGAAGCTATTGTTACGCCCGGCCGACCTCCTTTAATTCCTTCGACAAGAATCAGCTTTGCATCTGAATTTTTGTTAGAATGAATAGAGCGAAGGAACTTCGGCTCAATATCGAAAGAGCGCATTTGTGTAATAATATCAGTTAGACGCTCTGAGGAATAAATTGTTACAAATCTTCCTGAGGTGCGCAGCATCCTGCGAGCGGTTTCAATAATGTCGAAAAGTGTAGCCTTGATTTCATGTCTGGCAACCGCTCTTTGCTGATCAGGGTTCATTCTTCCGGATGAAATCTTCCGGTATGGAGGATTGCTGACGACCATATCAACCGGCTCTGAAATCATATTATAATTCAGCTCTTTCATATCTCGGCAAAGAATACTAATCTGATTTTCCATATTATTCGATCTAACATTTATAGTTGCAATATCAGCGAGTTCTTTCTGTACCTCAATCCCATAAACTGTTAGTTCCGGATTACGGTACGCCATTATCAGAGGGATAATGCCGCAGCCTGTTCCCAGATCAAGAATCCTGCCGCCCGGACACTTGCCGGCATGACAGGCTAATAAAACAGCATCTATGGAAAAACGGTAACCAGACCTGTTTTGCTTAACCTTTATATTACCATTGAAAAAAGTATCCGTAGAAAAATCTTTCATTAAACTATATACTTCCAATTTTAAATTTTATTTCTTCAATCAGTTCTTTTCCTGCTGAAATATTTATCTTTGTTAATATATCGTTTTTAAAAAACTGGAGCTGTTGTATCCAACTCGAACTTGTAACATTTACAAGAAGAATTTTTCCTTTTAATGCAAAAGGTTGAGCATTTTCCGCAACGGACTTTCCTACCGTACTATTCCATATGCTGCAGGCATTTTCCAAGTCCTCACCAGTATCGTGGCGATAGGTTTTTAAGATTTTATTTATAATGCTGCTTATGTGCTCAAATTCTTTTAAGTCATTTTTATTTGATTTCATAATGTTGATAAATATTTTTAAATTGGATTAAGTGTCAAGAAAAAGTCTTGAGCATAAATATTGTTTGAATAATCCAATACCCTTGATTTTCACATAACATTTTGTTTTTTGCTTGACTTGAAATATCAGGCAACTTATATATATTGATATATTGCAAAAATATAAAATATTTGTTGATAGATATTTTTACAAAGACTTAAGGTCAAGTCATCATAAAAAGATTAAATTAAATTTACAGGAAAAAAACTATGAGCTGGGATTGGGAAAAACTTAAACAGCAGCAACAGAGGTCTGGCGGAGGCGGAAGCGGGTTTCCTCCGCAGGTTGATGAAATTCTTAAAAACATCAAACAGTTCAAATTCCCGGGCGGCCCGATTTTAATTATTATTTTGATAGCTCTGTTTTTCGGCTCATCTACATTTTTTACGGTGGGGGTTGATGAGGTCGGAGTTATTCAGCGATTTGGTAAATATATTCGTATTTGTCAGCCAGGTCTTAATTTCAAGTTGCCTGCTGGAATTGAGAAAGTAACAAAGGTCAAGGTAAAACGTGTTTACAAAGAAGAGTTTGGCTTCCAGTCCCCGACGGATGAAGCCAGAAAATTTTCTGCATCCGGCGACACTGAAAATAAGAATGTATCTCTTATGCTTACAGGTGATCTTAATGTCGGCGTAGTGCCTTGGATTGTTCAGTACAGGGTAAAAGATCCTTATAATTATTTGTTTAAGGTTCGAGATGCCCGCAAGTTGCTTATAGATATGTCCGAATCCTCTATGCGGCTTGTAGTTGGAGATAGAAGCATTAATGAGGTCATAACAAAGCGGCAAGAAATAGCCGTTGAAGCTCAACAGTTACTGCAGGAAGAGATGAACAAGTCGGAAACAGGTATAGATATTGTAACCATAGAGATGAAAAAGACAAATGTTCCTGAAGCGGTACAATCCTCATTTAATGCAGTAAATCAGGCTGTACAGGAAAAAGAAAAATTGATCTATCAGGCAAAAGAAGATTATAACAAGGCAATCCCGCAGGCAAGAGGTGAGGCGGAGAGAACCATCAAGGCGGCTGAAGGATATTCCCTTGATCGGGTTAACCGTGCCAAGGGTGATGCTTCAAGATTCGTTGCCTTTTATCAGGAGTATGTTAAGGCAAAGGATGTTACAAAGAGGCGGCTATACCTTGAAACTCTAAAAGATCTTTTCCCAAAGCTCGGTCATAAGTATATAATAGATGCTGAACAGAAAAATTTATTACCTTTACTTAACCTTGGTAAAAACGGTGTAGAAAAATGAAATATAAAGGTATTATTCTCATAATTGCTGTAATCGCGTGTCTGCTTGTTTTTGCTTCAGCTTATGTTGTGGATGAGACAGAACAGGTTGTTGTTACACAGTTCGGAAAAGTAATGGGCAAGTCTAAGCAGGCGCCTGGGCTTTATTTTAAAATTCCTTTTATTCAGAATGCAAACTACTTCCCCAGAAACCTGTTGCAATGGGATGGAGATCCTGGCCAGATACCAACTCTTGATAAAACATATATCTGGGTTGACACATTTGCCAGGTGGAAAATCGTAGATCCTGTTAAATTCTTCCAGACAGTCAATAATACACTTAGCGCTCAGGGTCGGCTTGACGATATTATTGATCCTGCTGTTAGAAATTTTATTACCTCATACAAACTTATAGAAACAGTCAGAGCTACCAACAGAGAGCTTGACACTTTTGAGATAGGGCTGGAAGATGTTGAAAAAAGACCTGTATATGTTATAAAAACAGGCAGAAAGCAGATTACAGAGGGAATACTGGAGCAGGCTAAACCCAAACTTGAAAAGTTCGGCATTGAGCTGGTTGATGTTAAGATAAAGCGCATTAATTACGTGGAGGAAGTAAGAACAGCCGTTTATGCCCGAATGATTGCGGAACGAAATCAGATCGCAGAAAAATTTCGATCCGAGGGTCAGGGAGAGGCTCGTAAGATTCTAGGTGAAAAAGAAAGGGATTTAAAGCTTATTACCTCTCAAGCATATAAAGTTGCCCAGGAAGTAAAAGGGGAGGCTGATGCCGAGTCGACAAAACTATATGCCGAAGCATATAGTTTGGATCCGGAATTCTATTCATTTATCAAGACACTTGAGACTTACAGCGAGGCACTTGATAAAAACAGCTCTGTTGTTCTTTCAACGGACTCAGAGTTCTTTAAATATCTAAAGGGGTATAAGTGACAAGCCGAATGGCAAAATAATGAAAAATAAAAAGCACCGACGCCTTAAAAATAATTAAAGCTCGGTGCTTTTTCTAATTTCCATAAGAAAGCGAGACCTTTGAAAAATGTTCAATTTTGTTTAAGTTCAAGGAAGGCGAAAATTTTAAATGCAGGAATACATTGAGTATTTCGAGGCTTAAAATTTGAGCCTGACGCCGAAATTGGGCAAAAGGGGGCGTTTTGCAAAGGTCTCAGAGTACATATACCCATTATTTGCCTTTCCTTCTCTGGTGGCGTGTGCGCGCCAAAAGCTTTCTGTGTTTATGTCTCCTCATTTTTTTTCTTCGTTTTTTTACGACACTACCCAACAAATCACCTCCATTCTTTATGTCTAATCATATTTAATTTTTTGCGACAAAAGTTTTTTTACCTTTTTTATATTTATTTGTCCACAAGTTTATTAAAGAACTTTTCAATTATATAAAATGGAAAAACTGCAAACTTTCAACACAGATCAGATAAAAATTGTAAACGACTCCGTTGGAATAGCCGAAGAACTTGTCAGCAACCATTACAAGATGTCAGCCAGTCAGTGGCTTCACAGGAGGTATGATGTTAAGACTCTTGTTGACCTTAATCCTGCCGAAATAGTTCACGGCCCTTATGCGCAAATCATTCGTTACAAGGGGCAGCGAAGAGATACTTCCCTTGGATCTTCAACTTATGATTTTTATAAAATATGTCTTCAGGATCATTCTATTCTTGCAATAATTGAGCAATTATCTGAAATGAAACTTTTTTCGTTTACATTATATATTATCATTCATGAATTAATTCATATAGTAAGATTCAGCAAATTTCTCCAAAGCTTTGATGCTTCACCTGAAGAAAAGTTGGCAGAAGAGGTCCGTGTTCATGAAAAAACACATGAGATTCTTAAGGCGGTTAGATTCTCGGGCCTTACAGAGGTTATAAAATTTTATAATAAATGGCGCATGCCTTTTGATGGTTTGCAAAATTCCTGAAAGCAGAGAAAAAACCATGATGTTACTTCTTGACAACCTCCCAAAAGCGCTTAATATATTAAAATTGAGTTTGATTTTATTATAAAGGGCTTTCAAAATCCTTTTAATTAAAGATTAAATAATTTATTTAATGCAGGAGTTTTTTTTAAGATGCCTATTTACGAATATGAATGTATGAAATGTGGTGAGATTAAAGAAGTAATCCAGAAATTTTCTGACAAATCTCTAACTAAATGCAAACATTGTTCAGGAAAGCTTCAAAAACTCGTTTCACAGAGTAGTTTTCATCTTAAAGGGACTGGTTGGTATGTAACTGACTATGCAAGCAAATCCAAGGATTCTTGCACTTCTCAAAAAACTAAGGAGAAAAAATCAGCTGCAAATACTGATAGTTCAAACAAAACTACTGATAAAACTTCATAATAGCAAAGCCCCCGCCTTGTTTTTATATATTATCTGACAAATTTGGGCATTCTGATAAATATATTATTAATAATTTAAGCAAGTTTTGATTTTTTCAGGAGTTAATTGTTGTTAACTTATTTTGAATTGTTCATGGTTTTTATAGAAATAATTTAGTTATAAAGAAAAAGGAGAATTTACAAAATGAAACTTAGACCATTACAAGACCGAATTTTAGTAAAGCGTGTAGAAGAAGAAAGTACGACAAAGGGAGGAATCATTATTCCTGATACAGCCAAGGAAAAACCTGTAGAGGGAGAGGTTATAGCTGTTGGTATTGGCAAAGTAGACGAAGCCGGCAAAAGGATTGCTTTGGAAATAAAAAAGGGCGATAAAATTTTATTCGGTAAATATAGCGGAACTGAAGTTAAGATTGAAGGCGAGGAATATCTGATCATACGTGAAGAAGATGTTCTTGGTATAATCGAATAATTAAATTATAAATATTGGAGGATAGAATAGCATGTCTAAAATAATAAAATATAACATGAAAGCCCGTGAAGCTATGCTGAAGGGTGTGACAACTCTTTGTGATGCGGTTGTCGTTACCCTTGGCCCAAAAGGAAGAAATGTTGTTATTGATAAATCCTGGGGTTCTCCCACGGTTACAAAGGACGGAGTAACTGTGGCCAAAGAGATCGAGCTCGAAGATAGGTTTGAAAACATGGGCGCCCAGATGGTAAAAGAGGTTGCCAGCAAGACAAGCGATATGGCTGGCGATGGGACAACGACCGCTACAGTTCTTGCAAGATCCATTTATGAAGAAGGACAAAAACTTGTTGCAGCCGGAAATAATCCTATGGCTATAAAACGAGGTATTGACAAAGCCATTGAGGTTGTTGTCAAAGAACTTCATAGGATTAGCAAGCCGACCAAAGAACAGCGTGAAATAGCCCAGGTCGGCACCATATCTGCGAACAATGACGAAACCATAGGAAATATTATTGCCGAGGCGATGAACAAAGTTGGTAAAGAGGGCGTGATCACCGTTGAAGAATCTAAGACCATGGATACCACGCTTGAGGTTGTTGAAGGTATGCAGTTTGATCGCGGATATCTTTCTCCATATTTTGTGACCGATCCTGAGAAGATGGTTGCCTCACTTGATGAGCCTTATATACTCATTAATGAGAAAAAAATCAGCAACATGAAAGATCTGCTTCCGGTTCTTGAGCAGATAGCCAAAATGGGTAAACCACTTTTAATTATTGCTGAAGATATTGAAGGTGAAGCCCTTGCAACTCTTGTTGTTAATAAGCTGAGAGGCACGCTCCATGTGGCTGCTGTTAAAGCCCCAGGTTTTGGCGATAGAAGAAAAGCCATGCTTGAGGACATAGCGATTTTGACCGGCGGTCAGGTTGTTTCCGAGGACATAGGGATTAAACTGGAAAACATTACTCTGGCAGACCTTGGTAAGGCCAAGCGCATTACCATTGATAAGGATAATACTACTATTGTTGACGGTGCCGGTGCGCGCAGTGCGCTGGAAGGCCGTGTAAAACAGATTCGCGCTCAAATCGACGAGACCACATCTGATTATGACAAAGAAAAGCTCCAGGAACGTCTGGCAAAACTTATTGGTGGAGTTGCTGTCATTAATGTTGGTGCTGCAACTGAGACCGAGATGAAGGAAAAGAAGGCTCGTGTTGAAGATGCATTGAACGCTACCCGTGCTGCTGTTGAAGAAGGGATTGTGCCTGGTGGCGGTGTTGCACTCGTTCGCTGCCTGGAAGTTCTTGATAAGATGAAAGTTAAAGCTGACCAGAAACTTGGTGTAAAGGTAGTTATGCGTGCTATTGAAGAACCGCTTCGTCAGATTGCCAACAACGCAGGTTTCGAGGGGTCTGTTGTGATTGATAAAGTAAAGAAAGGCAAAGGTGCTTTTGGCTTCAATGCAGAAACCGAAAAATATGAAGATATGATAGAAGCCGGCGTTATAGATCCTACCAAGGTAGTTCGTTTTGCCCTGCAAAATGCTGGTAGTGTTGCTTCATTAATGCTTACAACAGAAGCTATGATTGCTGATAAGCCGGAAGACAAAACTGCTGGTGGTGGTGGTATGCATGGTGGAATGGGCGGCGGAATGGGCGGCGGAATGGGCGGAATGATGTAATACATTCCCCGATACACTCATTTCATAGATCATATAAAAAGCCCTTATGCCTTTCGGCATAAGGGCTTTTTTATTGGCAAATTTGGGCGCAAATTCCACCAATTTATTTTTGACCGAACCCTTACTGTTGAATATCTTGACAAATTACATGCATAATTGTTACTTAAGAGTCCAAAGTTCTTTTAAAGCATTGATATTCTTGGTGTTGATTTATTCGTGACGTCATTCCGGCGAAAGCCGGAATCCAGAATAATTTCAATAGCATAAAGAAGCTGGATGCCGGATCCGTCATCCCGGACCCCGATCCGGGACCGGCATGACGGCAGAACTTTGGACTCTCAAGTTGTTAATTATTTTATAATAATTGCGGATATATTTTAAAAAGATTGGAGCATTTTATGAATTATCATATAAAATTCCGGTTGGTTGTGTGCTTAAGCATGTTTGCTGCAATTATTGCTTTTTCAGTTAGCTCTTATGCTGAGGAAGGCGAAACTTCAGTCGAACATGAGGCAGGTGTTTACTATACCGTCCAGAAAGGAGATACGCTCTGGGATCTTTCACACCAGTTTCTTGATTCACCATGGCAATGGCCTGGTATGTGGAGTGAAAACAGCCAGATCGCCAATCCTCACCGTATTTACCCGGGTGATCGCATACGTTTGTTTCAGCGTAAGGATGTTGATAAATGGATTGAAAAAGACTTAGATAAAGAGGTCGTAATAGAAAAAGAACCTCTGTATTATTTTTATTCTTCAATAGATAAAATTGGATTCATTAAGAAGGAACCGGTCACTCCCAGCGGGACTATCTTCGAAGTCAAAGATGATAAAGAGATGATCAGCAAAGGTGACCTGGTATATATACGGCCGAATGAAAACACATCTTTTATTCCGGGCAGCAAGTTTACAGTATATAGAACTTTGAAGCCATTAAAGGACAGGAAAACGAATTCTTATATCGGAATACAGCATTATCTGACAGGCATTGTTGAAATTACAAAAGTTGAGCCGAAATTTGCCGTAGCCAGTGTTATTGGGTCTTTCAGACCTGTTGAAGTCAATGATCTTTTAATACCTTATATAAAAAGGTCCCCCCAAATTATACTGACTGAAAGCAAAAAAGAACTTAAAGGTAAGATAATTGTATCAGAGGAGCATGCAAGTATCATAGGAGATAACACCGTTGCCTTTATAGATAAGGGGAATATGGACGGGGTAAGGCCTGGACAAGGGTACAGCATATTTTATCAGGAAAAGAAGCAGCTTGATCCGGGAACAAAAGGAGATGTTTACCTGACTCCGGTTAATTTTGGCACACTGCTTGTTCTTCATGCCGAAGAAACAACATCAACGGTTCTTATTACAAGCTCTGAAAAAAGTATTTATCCTGGTGCAGATATTCATTTTCCTTTAAGATAAAGTTCACCACGGAACTACACGGAGTTTCACTGAAAATTATAAACAATGAGTAAGTGTAACTACTCAGGTTCACGGTTCAAGGGTTCACGGTTCAAGGTTAGAGAGCGACCCGCCCGCCTCGCAAGCGGAGAGCATTGCGGGCAGGTGAAAATTGAACGAGGCAACCAACCATGAACCTAACAATCTGAACAGTTACGATTTCATAAATATTGTTAACCATTTTTACAAATATTGTTACTTTGTTTTGGGTCAGCACTTTTCGCTGATTATTTAACTGTTTGATTTTATGGCTTTTATTATAAAACTATTATTTCTGGTATGATTATTGCTTTTTTATAGTTAGATGGTTAAGGCGTTATAGAATGCTCTTTTGATAAA
>Ga0180732_1001172_pt1 | contig 17181 bp, 27 predicted proteins | sample KR11_01MetaG_FD_148674 | JGI IMG/M metagenome (GOLD analysis project Ga0180732, IMG submission 148674) | Groundwater microbial communities from the Olkiluoto Island deep subsurface site, Finland - KR11_0.1 MetaG | ecosystem: Environmental > Aquatic > Deep subsurface > Groundwater | place...
TGGGCGATACATAGACGGTCGACTATATCGCCCACATCTCGAATCAAACGAACCTCCAGCAAAAAGGGTCTTTGTCTTTACCGAACACTTCTTCTGCCATCTTACAGTAAAAACCAAAAGTACAACGGGTCAAACATCTCTTAGGAGTATCATTAAACACAAGCCATTTATGTCTTTCCCCATTCCAAAAGTTAAGTATATTCTCTGGGTCTGGATAATGAGTACCTAACAGATATTCCCTTCTATGCCTCTGGTCAACACAAAAATATACATTCCCATCCGCACAGAGTTGAATACATAAAGGAGCGGCATAACATTGATTAAAGTCTCTGCGAGGAAGAAAATCCTCATCAAATTTGTGCATCACGGTAAATACTCTAAAATTTTCATCCCCTAATTCATGGCATTTATCAAACTGGGACTTAATTAAGGGGATGTCATATTTATCTTGGATGTTTTTAAGCCCTTCCCTACCCTGATGCCTGAAATCTGCTGGTCTGGCATGGAAATCCCTGACACCTAATTCTTTGGCTATCTCACAAGCCCTTAATATCTCATGTTGATTATGGGGCATTATGAGAAATTTATAGGCAACCTCACATTTGGAGTTTTCTTTTTTAATCCTCTCCACTAAGGACCTTATATTAGACAATGTTTGGGAAAATAGGTCCTTATTCCGACCTATTTGATAGGTTTTATTGCTTCCAGCATCCACCGAAACCCCCACCCATCTACAACACTTTGCCATTGCAGTTATTAAAGTCGGAGTAAATAAAGTCCCATTGGTGGCGATACTTGCTTCCATATCCATTTCCCTTGTGATATACAACGCCTTGGATAAACCAACATGTAATGTCGGTTCTCCACCACCCCCAAAACATATCGCCTTGACCCCCCAACGACCAAGAAACTCTATTAAGTTCATTAGGTGGTCAAAAGGCATAACTTTCATGTCGGGTACATTATCACCCTCTAAATACCTGAAAGCGTTACAGTGTTTACACATCAAATTACAGGCGTGTATGGGGTCTAACGACGCTTCAATAGGGGGAAGAAATCTTTTGTCAAAGACCGATTGAAACCAATCCTTGTATAACAATCCCTTCATACTATTAAAACTATTAAAGGGGTTTTTCCACTCTTTAGACATTCACTATAGCTCCCAAATGAGACCAATAACTGAAACGGGTCTTGATTATCCTTGCGTTGTCTATTCCCACTTTTTCCAAATCCTGTTTTAAAGTCTCTGGTGTGTAAAAACGGTGATGCCATAAGTGTTCGTAATTGTCTTTACTTTCAAATTTCTCTAAGGGAATTTTTCCTTCTTCCTTAAGCAGTTGTACTCTTGTTTTTCCCTTGGATTTTTCCTTATCTTCTATCTTCATAAAAGGAAGTAACTTATCCCGCCACTCATTTTCATAAGGAACACTTATTACTAACTTCTTTGCCACCCTCTTGGCTTCTTTTAGAACTGGAATAGGGTCGGGGACGTGTTCAAGTATCTCCCCTAATACCGCTATGTCAAATTCCTTGTCTTTGAAGGGAAGTTCTTTAGCATCTGTCCTCACAAAGTTAGGAAGATAACTATGGTCGTCTAAATCTACATGAGTTACATTCTCTAATTTTTCCCAAGGTCTAAATGTATGACCTTCGGCACAACCTATATCCACAATCTTCGCATCAGGCTCACAGTAGTATCTAAGAAACTCCTGATAAAATCTCATCTCTGTTTCTACTGTAGGTGGAAGTATCCTTTTACTCCAATCAAGAGCCACTGTTTCCCAAGAATTTTCTTGGATATAATCTGTTCTGTTTTTTGGTACATATGTACCATTTTTGAGAACATATATAAGTTTGTCTTTAAAGTCTTTATCCTTAACTGCAAAATCCGGATTACGTTCTTTAAGGACAGCAAAGTCATTAGTTACTGGAATACATCCACAAGCGATAGCTTTTGTCAGAGCGATGCAATTTATCTCTCCCGTGTACGTACAAGGATAAGCAAATATACCAGACTTGGCATATTCCTTTAATAGTTCCTTATGCCCTATCCTTCCGTGTTCATAAACCCCGTCCTGCATCATCAACTTGACCATCTTCTTCTTGAAACCGTCGTCCTTAACGAAACCTTCCTTGACATAAAGGTCATAGACTGTCCAGCCATACATAATATGCAATTCAGCGTCGGGGACTTCTTTTTTAACATCCCCCCATATTTCTAATAATTGTTCAAGTCCACGGTTGTAAGATGAAGCATAAATGACTCTGTGAGGATTGCGTTTGATTTCTTCCAATCCTTTAAAATCTTCTGGGTTTAATCCGTTGGTAGAAATGTAAATCTTCTCATTAGGGACATCTTTCGGTAAAAGTGTCTTATGGTATTCAGATAACATCACCACCTTGTCAAAGAACCTTGAAAGTTCACCCTTGAAATTTGCTTCCTGCGGGATGTCGTGCATCCAGACTATCTTTGACTTGGCATTTATCTCCAAGTCAAACATATTGCCACGCCAAGCTACAAAGACATTGAATATGTCAGCTATATTAAACTTTATCCAGTTAAGATAAGTTACACCCTCATATTCACCCTCATCATCACCGCAGTTGTTATAAACAGTAACCTTCCAACCTAACTTGGTAAGTTCACGGGAAAGGCATATTACCGCTTCTTCCGAACCTCCAATACCAGTCTTTATTGACTTCGGCGAAAATGCCTCTGCCGTTTGCCCGCAGAAGATAGTGATTTCTTTATCACCCCAAGTCCTTGGAGGAAAATACTTATGTCTTAATTTAATTATAATTTCGTGTTCATTAATATCGTTTGGAACGACATCAAGTATCTTTCTCACCTTGTCTTTGGCTTGTTTATTTTCAAGATACTTAACCATCCAGATGAATTTCTCGATATATTCCTGGTGTTCCGCAGCCTGTTGGAAAAAAGTGGCGTTCTCCAAGACAAAATCAAATGTTGGGACTTGTCTCTGGACAATCCTCATCAATTCCCACGCCTTCTTGAAATTGTCTGTCTTGAAATAGGCAAAAGCCAACTTTAATGTAGGTCTCCACCCATAAGAGGATGGGTCAAGGAGCATAAAAGTCCTTGGTACTTCCTTGATTAAACCCGTTGTCCCCCACTCTATCGCCTTAGACCATTTCTCTTGGTCAAAGTAAACATCCATCAACCGTAGGTATGCGTCAGGGTAATCTGTTCTTTCCTGCAAAGCCTCAAATGCACAGGCAATAGCAGTATCGTATTCTTTCCTTTCCCTGTAAGTATCCGAAAGTATAGTCCAAGAGAAATATCTATCTTCATCCCAGCCGGATAATTCAATATGTTTCTGAAGAAAGAATATAGCCTTGTCGTAATCTTTAACCGAAGCAAACATCCTGCCCAGATAACCTATTGTCCTAGGGTCGGTCTTTTCCTTGTCCTTGTTATATTCCCTTATGAGATATTGGATGTTACGTTCTACCGCCCTATCCACGTGGCTTGCGTCTATAAGGTGGTCATAGACTACCGAATGTTTATCATCTAAAAAAATCTTGAAATTAGTGGTGTCTTTGGGAAGGATATTCTCGTGTATCTCCTTGTTCCAATAGAGGTTATCGTCTTTCCTTATCAGCCCTTCCCTATAATGGGCGGCATTACAATTTCCCCATTCGTCTTTGGAATAATAATAATAACAATATACTATGGAGACACTTTCTGCTTTTGCGTATTCCGCAAGTGCGTCAATATTCTCCGGGTGGATAATGGCATCATCACAATCGAGACGGAAATAATATTCGTTGGAAATCTTGGAAGTAAGGAAGTTGTGTTTATCGGCAAAATTGTTAACCCATTCATATTTGAATAACTTTACTTTCGGGTCATTAAGTTTGGCGATTTCATCCAGAGTTTCCTGAATATCAATAGCAATGCAAATCTCATCAAAATATCCAGAGTAGTCTTTGATAATCCTTTTAAGTTGTTCGGTTTCATCCTTACAGATTATTGCTAAACTTATCTTCATATTTTCTCTGGGATTGTGAACATCGGAAACTCTCTCATGAACTCGTGAAGTTCCTTATTATCCTTAAATAGTTTTTCCTCTTTCAAAGAACTGAAATATTTAGTCAAAGCATGATAAAGACGTGGCGGTAAACTTACCCCCAAACGCAAATCTTTTTTATCGGTAGAAGCAAAAACATTTTTGCGAGTATCACGTAACATCTTGTTTTCTTTTATCATACCCTTCATATGGTCTATATTTCTTCCTACCTGCGGTTTCTCACAACAAGGGAAATGGTCTGGAAAATAATTCATATCACAGTTGTTGCAATACCAGGTCTGGTCTTTTAACCAAATATTTATGAACGCTTTTGCCAATGTCCACTTATTTGTAGTTTTTACAAACATAATTTAGTTCGGCTTGATTATGGCTCAAGCCGAAAAGCCTTGACTGCCTAATAGCAGTTCTTTGCCCAGAACCCAGCATTGTAATGACGACATTCAAGTGTCATCTCAGCGACGACATTTCCACCTGTCCAATCGCCACCATTGCTTGATTCATTGGTTGTAGGTTTACGAAGATACGCAATCTTGAACTTATCCTCATCCATACCAACCACATCATAGAGATTATTACCTGTTGAATCTCCAGATACGGTTACGTACCTATGAGCGAAAAGTTTTACAAGACTTGCCGCATCAGCTTCGTAAATATCAACGGAATTTACTAATCTCTTATCAGTTGTTTCCACATTCTTAGTTCCACCAGCAGTAAAAGAGGTTATTTTCCGTTTGATATACATAGCACCATACACAGCGTTTACCTCAGTTGCAGCAGTAGTCCATACCCATTGGAAATAATCATTGAGGAATGCTTCTGTCATAGATATACCAGAGCAATTAGTAACAAGGGACAACGAATATTTCACACCTTGCAGACTTCTTGCACCAGTTCCAGAACCAGACGCTAAAGTGCCTCTCATCGCAGCATATTCCATGTCATTCTTCAACATAGCTAATGCCTTGGTAACTTCATATTGATACCTGTCCTTATAACCTGCGGTATCAACGGCTCTTTCCGTATTACTTACCTTATAACCTTGCATAAATATCTGGCAATAGTTGTAAACTCTCGACGGGTTAGTAGGTGTGTGATACGTTGCGTCTGCACCTTCAATCTGTGCATTAACCTTGACAGCACTAAGTGTATCTACTAATGTTTCGTGTCGGATTTGAGATGCTGAGGATATTCCCAATCCCGATATTAACTGTGTTTCTTTTGGGGTGAGATTTACTAAAACCAATCTGACTTACATTCCTGCAAGAGTCGGACTATGTCATCAGTTATTACTAACTGTCTCGTATATAGTCTCTACACATTTAGATGTCGACCCTTCAAAAAATCTGTCAGGGTTAACACCACTTAGCTCGGCGTTACCCACTCTATATGGTTGGGGTTTCACCGAATTAGCGAAATTTTCTATAGGAAAATGTAGTTTTCTATGGCAACTTTTACAAAGAGTAATTAAATTATTCAAATCATCAACTAATTCTGGAAAATCTTTCACGGGTTTTATGTGGTGCATATTTAATTTCATATCCAAACCACATTGCTGACATTCGTAGTTGTCTCGTTTAAAAACCATTTCCCGAGTTCTAAAATAGTTTTTAAATCTTAATCTTCTATGCAATTTAGATTTTCCGTGTTTCCAGTTGTGGTTTAATTTTCCGATATTTCTCTTTGCTAATTGGGATAATTTTGCTCTATGTTCATCAGTTTTTTCTATTCCTCTCATTGATTCTGAACGAGAACGAATTGGAATATTTAATCTATGCAACCATTTATGGAGACAAGTTTCTCCAACATTGTTTTCTAATCCAATAGTTCGCATAGATTTCTTCTGATTTATATATTGCTCAATCATCCAATCTTTATTGTGCCAAATATTTTTCTGGAATTTATTTCCCATAACATTTTCCTAAAGGGACATCTTTTTATCCAATAAATCTTCCCGCATTGCACCATCATCATAAGTTGCCGAAAATGCTAAAGCCATATTTCTACTCTTGTGTCTGCGAAGCCCTGTGTCTTTCGAAAATCAGACCTACCGCTTCAGCAGCATCCTTTATACTTCCTGTTTTTTTAACTTTTTCTATCGCAGCACGATGAGGAGGTATCGCTTGTGGTGTCGGTTTGCCTCCGCCCTCAATCATTGTTTTTTTCTGTAAACTCTTGACTTCCTGTTTCAAGGTTTTCTCCTTTGCCTTGGATACTCCCTGTTGTTGTCTCATATATCTTGCATAAGCAACGTCAGCCACAATCGCAAGACCATCTGGGTCATCAATAGCCCTTTTATCTTGCATTAAAAGACCTATCTGTTGTGTAAGTGGGTGGTTGTTATTCCAACCCACTATTTGACCCTGCTGGTTTTTAACAAAAGCATCCGAATAATTATCCATTACATACCGTAAGGCATTTTGACGTTTAACTTCACCTTCTTGCCTTCTTTGGTTTGTCTGTAATTTCTCATCCAGTTCTTTCGTTAACTGACCACGGATTACCTTTGCTTTTTCTTCCTCTACCCAAGGTCGGTATTCAGGATTGTCAAGGGCGTAAGCCTCCAACTGCGAAATACTCCACTCCTGCTTCGCCTGTCCTTGACCATATTGTTGAAAACCTTGCTGGATTAAATCAGGTATCTTTTCAGCAAGTTCCTCAACTTTACGTTTGTTTTCCAATGCGACATTCTTCCACGGAACGCCCCTCTCATCATATAAATCTACCTGTGGTTGACCCACTACAGGCGGGGTTGATGATTGGGTTGTCGTTTCAGTTGTCGTTTCTTCCTGCGGTTGCTCCGAAGTTACATCCGCTTCTTGTTTTACTTCGGTCTCTACGGGAGCTGATTCCATAGTATTTACAGCTTTTTCTTCTTCCATTTGAAACTCCTCTTGAAGATAACGTTCTTCATTACGTTTTAGAGGGTTCTAAAATCTATTTTGCTTTTTTAACTACCTTAGTTGCTTTACCGCCTTTTAATCCTTTGACAAATCCTTTTTTTGATTTTGCCACATTCTCTCCTTGTTTAGTAACCAAACACTTCATACTTTCCTGTTTTTCCATAAGACTTTACCTGCTCGAATTTAAACGATTTCTTGAGTTTCTTGATTTCTTTAGAAGTAAAATAAAACTGTCCTTCTGTAGGTTTAATCGTCCCCTTAATCAAACCCGATGCTATCTGTAAAGCTACTTTGTATTTATTTTCTGAGTCTTTATCGGGGAATTGTTGTGTCAATGCCTGTTTATAAGGTTCATTGGGATTAGAGACTGCATAATAACCTTTTTGCAAGACTTCCTGAAGATTAGAACCAAATTCTTGTGGTCTATTGGATTTAAGACGGTTGATTGCAGAACTACCCACCATTAACATAGTGTTATAGTCCTCACTTGCCGCTTCTCCGAATATTCCATTAGCCAAATCTATGACTTCATTCATTTAATCACACCCTTTTTCTTTAATTTAGCCATTGTCCCATAAACATAACGTCCACCACGTTTACTTAATTTACCCCTTCCCCACATCCCGTGTTTCTTGGCTTGCTTTATTAACTCCCTCTCTAATTCTTTAGGCATTATTCTTTCTCCAAGTTCGTTTCTAAATCATAATCTTTGACTATCTTCGTCCCCGTGTTTCGTATCTTATTCAGTTCATCCTGTGCGGTCTTTAGGTCAAGTTCGTATTTCTGCTTTATGTTCAAAAGGTGCATATAAGCAAGTTTAGTGGAACGCAACTCCCGTATCTTGTGGATATAGTTATCATCTTCGGCGAGTAAGTGCCAATTCTCGTCTATATATTTCTGTTGCTGTTCCAGGTCCCTGTGGATTATATTCCAAGCAGGACAATTTTGTAGGTGGCTTATCACACTATCACATTCACCAATCCTATTTATCAACTCATCTTCATAGTCAGGTTCTCTAAGTATTTTCTTGCGTCTCGGCACTTTCACGTCCTTTCTGTGCGGCGTTTATTAATTTAGAATAATCGTCTATCTTCTGGCTTTCCTGTTCTGCCTGTTTCTCTTGGACTTTTGCACCTGATTTCAAAGCCCTGCCTTGTATGTCGGGTCTGATACCCCTGTTATTTAATACCTGCGCAATCTCTCCGTCAGTAAGGTCTTTAGTGCCTATCTTCAAATCTGCTCCCGGAGGCGGTGGTTGCGGAGGTTGAATTTTAGTATTGACTAATTCTTCCCAATTAGGTATGTCAAGTTCCTGATAGAACCTCTTATAAGCATTGGCTAAGTTCATCGGAGTGATTACCCCCATCTCTATTGCTACCTTGTTCTGCATACCCATCATAATCATCTGGGCTTTCTGCAATCTGACTTGGGGGTTTGTGTTCTGGTCATTTCCTCGAACTGTAATCTTATATTTTCCCTGCGTTTCTTCCTTAGTAAGTTTAATCGGTTCATAACCTTCTTTTCCAAAGTATGCAAACTCATATTCATCATCTCCGTATTGACACCAGAGTTCCCATATCCAAGAGAATAATTCCTCAAAAGAAGATTTCATCATATCGGCATCTAAAGAAAATATTGTCTGCATACTCTGTTGCTGTAATTGTACTTCACCGAGAGTTCTAGGTTGACGTCTGTTAATCATTGACTGCAAAGTAAAGTCCGGTTGACCGATAAGTTCTTCAATCCTACTCTCTAACATCATTTGTTCGTCTTTATAACTGAACTCGACATTAGAATTATTGTTATTCAATGGGGCGATAATATCTGAAAGAGGTTGCATACCGTGTACGGGCAATGATTGACCCCAGATAAACTGAATGGTATTAGGACTAATCATCCCTGCCCTATGGACATACATCACTGCATTGCGTAAGGTCTGTTGGTCAAGCCTCTGGCATTTCTGCATATCAATTTCCTTGACCATATCTTCCATAATCTCTGGAAGTCCCCTATGAGAAAACCACCTGTCATCTGTAAGTTCATAGAAGAATTTTACGAAAGGAAACTTACCGGAATAAAAAGGAAGTGAAATCTTACGTAAGACCTTATCAAAATCTGGGGCTAAAGTGATAACACATTTCTCTTTCTGACCATCATTGTTAATATCATACCAACCATAGTATTCCCATATCATTACCTTACCTGTTCTCTCTAACTGACTTATACCTTCACGCAAATCTTTCTCGGTATCTATGTCTTTGTCCCTGCCGGCTAAAGCGTCTGTATCATTTGACTTTGTATTTTCTATCTCAGTAATATCTCCAATAGACCAACCTTTGTATTTGGCGTTATCTTTGACTGTACCTATGGGAAGGAAAAACTCATGTATAATCCAAGAACAACTTTGGGGGTCGTAACCTGAATCAGTGGGAACATAAATCCTTTCGGGTTCACATAAAGCTACTTCGGGGAAGTTATATAAGACATCCTGAAACTCTACGGTAATATCTTGTTTGCCCGAACTTATTGCCTCAAGGACTTTTTTCAGTTCAGCTTTGTTTTCTTTTGCCACCAAATCATTCATATCAACATCAAATTTCTTGGAAATGGCTTGTTCCAATTCTTCAGGTGTCCTGTTTACATCAAAAAACCACATTGCTTCCTGAACAGATAAATCCTCTAACTTCATTTCCTCTGACCTTGTGATGATTTCAATCCTCCAAAAAGGTTTCATCCCGTAAAAACCTTTTTCCAGTGTCTGGTCAACAGTGATAATGGCTTTGGACTTAATCTTGATAATATCCATAATAAGGTGGTCAATGAACTTTTCTATCTTTAGGGCAGTCTGCCAATTACCTGAAGGAGTAGGGATTGCCTGGACTACAGGTCTTATGCCGAAAATATTGTTTATAAGGGCTGACTTGAGTTTCCTTAACTTGGTTTCAATAGTGGGCATACGGATATTGGCGCAACCGACAAAAGGAAAAGTCTTTTCTTTTTTAATCCGATTCCTCATCTTGTGCCACTTGACCTGGTTCGATTCCCATTTAGAGGTCAAAGAAACACTGTCCTCAGCCATATCTGTAATGTCTTTTACAATGGTTTCTTCTCTATTTATTTCTTTCTTCTTCGGCATACTAACTCCTATTCAATCCCATAATTGCTTCTTGATTTCATTAAGGTTCTATCTATATGACTTGATTCGTTCTTTCCTTCATTCTCCATAAAGACTGGCTGTAAAATCTGCTCCGCATAAGCTAAAGTATCCACAACGTCATCCCAACGACTTTCACCGATAGTCAATAGTTCCTCACGTGCCTCTATGTGGTCTGGAGAAATATAATACTTCCCCTGCTCAAACAAAGGTTGTAAGGCGGCAATGATACGGGCTTTTTTACTTCTTGCGCTTACCTGGGTTGCAGTGTTGGTAAAGACGTTTTTAAGTTCCTGTATCGGGGGATAGACTTTACGTTCTTCGCATTTCCTTAAAAATGAATCATAAAATCCCTTTTCAGTCCCAGCATTAGGAATCCCCAAAGACGTACAGGTAGTCCTGTTAGACTGCCATAAGTTAATCACTGCGTCCTGAAACTCCCCTATCGGTATATGGGTTCGGATGTAGTGGACTAAGTACCTGTTCATCTGCGGGTCTAAACCCACCAAAGACGCTACCTTATAGTCCGCACTTTCATCATCCGAATAAGCGGGGTCTACCGCTATAACAAGACTTAACTGTGAAGGAAGTTCTTTCCAGTAACGTATATGAGATTCCTTGATTGGGATGCTCTCATTGGAAACAGGGTTGTTCATGTACTCACTTGCAAAAGCCCAAGAGCCTATTTCCTTCTTGCGTGCCTGTAACTTATCGTGAGACCACAACTCCTTCCAGAGTTCATTACCTGCTTCCTGAATCCCGTCCTTGTAAGCCTGATACTTCTTTTTCTCCCAACCATTATCAATCGCCAGAAGGTCAGCTAATACGGAAAGGGGATGTATGATAGTGCCGATTAGCACAAATTGACCCTCCGGCAGTAAAGTATTCAAACAAGCCTTAAAGAGCCATTCCTTCAGTTTCTTCCTTTGTTCCTCGGATTGGACACTTTCGTCAGTCTCTATGTCATCACAGACTATACAGTCAGGTCTGAAACCCCTGATCTGTCCCCCAGCTCCCCTTGCACGTATGTTCACCCGCCAAGGGTTATTAAGGACGATATGGGTCTCTGTCCACTTGTCAGACTTCAAATCCCCAAAGAAAGCCCTTAACTTAGCATTATTGTCTAATTCGTGCTTTATTTTGCGTAACCACTCAGTAGCTAAGGTCTCTGAGGCGGAAATGATACAAATATCCTTCTTTAAGCCAAACAAAGCCAACCAAAGGGGATAAAATACGCTTAATATAGTACTCTTACCATGTCCCCTGGGTGAAGCAATCACAAGTCTGTTGACCTTGGGGACTAAATCATAGATTTCTATGTGAAAAGGCGGAATGTCAGAAGTAAGATAGTGGCTAAGAAAGAACCTTGAAAACTCTATAAAGCTCCCCTTAAGAAAGTTAAAGTATTTTTCAGTGTCCATTAGAGGGTTACAGTAAACCCAAGGTTCATAAACATTTCTACTAACCTCCTACTGCCTTCAGAGATATGAATTTTTATGTTACTATTTGGTTTTAATAGAGTTACATTATAAAACCTACCTGTGTTACAGTTCTTTAACAAGTTACTGGTCGTTTTTTCAAGTGTTACAGGCTCTACGGGCTTCCTACGGGCATTTAAAGGCATATTTAAGGGGGTATTATCATAAAACCCGTTCTTATCACATTGATGAGGAATTTCTAAATGACACTTCTGGCACAAGGGAAGCAAATTCTTAGAATGGTTATCAGATTGATTTTCGTTTATGTGATGTAAGGTCTCTACTTTACCTCCACAATAATAACATAAATCTTCCTTATGCCTTGTTTTGGAAAGTTTCTTCTTATAACGATACCTTTGGATATACTCCCTGTTCTGTTCTCTTGTTCTCAATAGACACTCCGCATTAAAACATAAGAAGTTATAAACATTTAATCTCATATACCTCCATTTCAAAAATTGGTGTTAGGACTCCGAGTGGGTCAATACTACTATGAAGGGAGGGGTGGGGGTGTCCCCTCCCCTTACAAGGATAAGCATGCTTAACCCTTTTAATCATAACACTTAAATCATACACTATCTTATTATATATCATAGTGTTATATCATACATAGTTAACATAATGACTATTATAGGGTAGTTGCTAACCCTTAGTGCCATGTGTGTTTACATCACTTACATTGTCTAATAAGTTATTAACAGGCTCTGTATGTGTAACCTCTTTAGGTTGTGTTACTTGTGTAATACGCTTATCTAGCTCTGTAATGTAAGGTTGAAACACTGTAAGTTGAACATTCTGAGTACTTTCAAACATTCTAAGGTATTTACCCAGTAATTCCTTGACTCTTATGCGATCTGAGGCCTTACAATCTTTGGCTGTCAATTCATTGGTAAGCTGATTTATAACCCATTCTATTGTTATATCTGAAGCCTTTACCATAGCTTGCAATTCCGGCTCACAATGTTTTACTATACTATTTGAGCTTGATTGACTTGCTGTTGCGTTAGTATATCCAGCATTTCTTAATGATTGAGCTATGCTATTATTGTTTAGTCTTGATTGTTTATACTTAAGTTTTCTTAGTGGGTCTATTTGTTTAGGCATTGTTTATTCTTCTTCCCCCGAAAATTATTTATTTATTAGTGTCGTCTAATGTTATGACATTTTAGGTGTTAAAGGTTATGTTGTAAGTAACTATTTATACTCTTTTCCGCCGAAAATAAAATATTTTTATCTTGCTTATCCGGCTTCCTCATTCATTCTTTAGGGAAAAATAAATAAAATAATACTTGACAATTACATATTCTATGCTATACTCGTATTAGATAGAGGATACAAGCTCTTTGACAGGTTAAGGTACAGCAACCCAAGAATAAGCGGGGTTTAAAAACTCGTAAGAGGCGGCTGTAAGGATTGCAGAAAGGGAAAGATAAAATGAGAAATCCTTGTATATATTGCAAATGTAATAAATCTGAATGTATTAAATGTGTTGAACAATTAGCACTCGAAAAATATGAATTAAAAGACAAACTCTCCAGGAGTAATATGCAGATTAAGGATTTAAAAAAGGAAGTAGAATTTAAGCAAGAGGATATACATAGAGAAGCAAGTATTATTTGCGAATTGGGTTTTATGTATAGAACCTTGCTTAATAATCAAGAAAAGTATTCAGAATCAGATTTAAAAACTATGTATCAAAATAAGAAAATTGACCTTTAACCAGACGCCTCACAACGCACAAACGCAATCCACCCTTAACTTGTCCTATAATGCTCCTTAAATTACCTTTTTGGGCAATTTAAACGGTTACAAGGCCGGCACAAAGCAGAGTAGAATTAAAAGGAGTATAAATGAAGGGAAAAAAATGGAATTACCTAATAAATTAGAAAAAGCGTTTTATGATGATGACAGATGTTATATTTATAAATATTTAGAAATGCTTGATAATGAAATTTTTAGTACAAAACCAAACAACATATTTTTAGGTTATTCCCCAAAAGAAACGAAAAGACTAAACTATTTATTAGAATTAGAGGATAGTATACAAAGAAAAATAAGAGATATTACAAAAGTGATAAAAGCAAAATGAAAGGAGTCTAAATGCCAAAACAAGCTAACTATCGTTATAGCTATGAATTGAATGAAGAAGAAATGCAAAAGGTGGAGTATTTGAAGTCTAAGGGCATAAAACAGATTGATTTTATCTTAGAAGGGTTAGATCAGGCCTATAATAGGGCTAAATTGAATGAAAAAGAGAGTTAATCCTTTAGTTAATAAGTTATAGGATTTTTTAACATTCTATGCCCACACATACAACAAACTAAATGTTCTTTGTTTCCTATAAAACAAGTCTGACAATAACAATGTTGACATAGGGATATTGGTTGACCTAACTGTTTGAAATATCCTTCTTTCTTTAATCTCTCAAAATCATTATCTTCTACTTGTTCGCCCGTTTCTTTATTTTCCATCCTTCTCTCCTTTTATAGGTTTAATCCTTCCACTTCCTTTGTTGCCTTTCTACCCATTTCTTGCCATATTTAAGCTCAAAGGCTCTTTGGGAGGCTATCTTTTCAAGTAATTGGGGAGGATATATTCTTATTTTCCTTTTATAGTGCCTGTCAGAGTATCCTAAATCAGCTTGACACTTATTAAGGTAACTATTGAGTTCTTTACATATCTGCTTACATTCCGCCTTTTTATTGCATTTCAAACAAAAAGAGGCTTCAGACATATTATTCCTTTCTTTATGCCTAAAACCTCTTAATTCAGCTTAAAATTCAGCTTAAAAGCCTATTAAGTCAGTTCTTTGGTTAAATCTATGTTATTCTTTTCTCCCCGAATTTCTACAATAAGAATTGGAAGCCCATCCTGGAATTTGAGGACTACTTCCCCATTCTCATAAGTCTTTAATAATCCTTTTAACCGTTCCCAATGCGGTTTATCTTCGGGCATTTTTAAAGGGCTTTAATTCAATCAATAACTTAATATATTTATCTTTATTTTTAGGGGGTTTTAAGAGTATTTTCGTATCTGCCCTAATCCAACCTATTACCGTTTTCATCCCCCCTCCTTCAAATCTACTTCTCGTCTTACCGTATATTCAATCTGCTTACATTCTTTTTCATCGCATTTATAAATCTTGACTTCCTCATCTAAATTATCAACAGTAATCTTTAACACTTCATCAAGATTTTTAGCAAATAAAACTTTCTGAGAGGGGCTAGTACATCTGTAAGGATCAGGGGGATATGCTACAATACCCAAATTATCGTGTTGACAACTAAAAGATAAAATAATTATAATATACCAAATCATCATCTCCCCTCCTTCATCTTGCTGATAATTTCATTTATTTTGTCTATTATTTTCCTGTACTCACTAATTTTTAAGACTACAGCATCTTCTTCTTTTAACCCTGCAGCTATAGACAGATTTAACTTCTCAATCTCTTGCTTGGGTTGTTCTTTCTTTAATGCCTCATACAAATCTGTAATCCAACTACATTCCTCACATTTAACCTTATCTTCCTCAAATCTTTTTGCTTTTCTTTGCCCACAATTAGGACAAATATATAATTCTTCCTTCTTTGGCGGATAAGATTTACCACAAAAAGGACAGATTTCCTTTTTATTATCAATTGGACATAAACAAGATGGGCAATATTTTTTCATCCTCTCCCCACCTTTCTTAGCAATATTGCTAATTTGCTTTAATTTACGCTTACGCTTAGCAAGTTTACGCTCTATTCTTTGGTCGGATATTGATTTCATCTTTTCGCTCCTCTTGGTGGGTTAAATTAGTTTTTCTACTTTCGCCCAAGAATATAAATCACATTCGTTTATTTTTCCTTCACAATTACAAGTTGGAAAAGAAGCACCATTAGCTAATAATCCAAATTTTTCACAAATTTCTTCATCTCCCATATAATATTTACACTTTATTGGTAAAGTTTCTAAAAAAATAGATAGCTTAAACTCTTGTTCTGTCATCCCCTCACCACCTTTCTTATTGATTCACTTATCTTCAATTATGGGCTCTTGACTTAACTCCATTATCCTATGTGTTTTATATTTAATCATATCTCCCTCTGTTGCTCCTATCGGTGTATTATAATCATCAAGAATTTCCTTTACTTTGTTGCTAAATTCTTTTTGAGTCATCATCTTACGCCTCCCTTCACTTGTTTGGTAACTCTGGATTTTCATAAATATTGCCGATGATTTCTATTCTATTTTTATTATGATGAACACCAACAAAGTTTTGTTCATCTTGATATAGAAGCCAATCTCCGCTTTCTTCTTGAATAACCTTACCTCTTAAATGAACCGTTTCAAAATTCAAATCTATAATATCTCCCTCATAAATCTCCTTACCATTTTTATCTTTGAGACCTGTGAATTGCATAAGCTCAAAATCATTTATATTAACAAATCTTACTTCGGGAACTCCATTTGAAACAATTTGGCAAACACCCATTTGTGGATTATGGTCTGGATTAAAAATAACCATAGTTTCAAACATATATTTGCCTTTTTTGTCCCACGCCCTAAACTTAATTTCTCTCATCATATCTCCTTTCACAACTTCCCTATAACTTTCTCCATATCTGAGATGGCTTGGTTGAAGCCCTTTCTCTGTCCAGCTAAATATCCATATTTATCTTCTAAACTTCCTATGGGTGGTATACTATCCTTCGGCATTTTCTCCAATAAAGCCGTCTTTAATATGTAATCTTCCCTCATCCTTCTTTGGTATTCCTGTGATACCTTTTCACATTCTTCAAAGATGATATTCTTAATGTCTTGGGTGGCTTGGGAGATGTCTTTCATTCTCATTTCTAAAGGGTCAATGAGTAATTTATTTGCTAAATCTTCTAATATATCCTGGATGGTTTTCTGGGTCATTTTAATACCTCACACTTTTTTACCCGAAATTTCTTCTCATATCCATATACGGGAATACAACAAATATCCCCAATATGCACCTTGACCTTTAAAACTTTTTTTCCAAATTCTTTTGCCCCTGCTTCTGTAGGGCTTAAAGAAATACCATAAGAACAATCTTGCCAGACATCGCAATCGGCAAATTCTACTTCCTTAACTCCCTTATCATATTTTATTTTTACAGTTGATTGAGGGCTTTCCAGATTATCTGTTACTCCCTTGAAAACATAAATATATTCACCCTTTTTTTGGATATTAAATTCCTTGATATATTCATTGATTGTAGGAGTGTTGAGATTAGGAATTTTTTTAAGGTTAGCCCGAGAAAGGTTAGCCCCAGAAAGTTCAGCCCGAGAAAAGTTAGCCCCAGAAAGGTTAGCCCGAGAAAGGTTAGCCCGAGAAAGTTCAGCCCCAGAAAGGTTAGCCCGAGAAAGGTTAGCCCCAAAAAGGTTAGCCCCAGAAAGGTTAGCCCCAGAAAGGTCAGCCCGAGAAAGGTTAGCCCGAGAAAGGTTAGCCCGAGAAAGGTCAGCCCCAGAAAGGTTTTTATATTCTTTTTCCACAGCCTCTTTTAATGAGGCATATTTACCTGCGGGTACGATTATGTTACCATTATACCAATTCCTTATTTCTGGATTACCTTTCATATTTCAC
>Ga0180732_1001173_pt1 | contig 17179 bp, 43 predicted proteins | sample KR11_01MetaG_FD_148674 | JGI IMG/M metagenome (GOLD analysis project Ga0180732, IMG submission 148674) | Groundwater microbial communities from the Olkiluoto Island deep subsurface site, Finland - KR11_0.1 MetaG | ecosystem: Environmental > Aquatic > Deep subsurface > Groundwater | place...
CCATCACGGGTTGCAGTTATCGGTTGGGGAACCCCCATTACACATATGGGCTTATTTATTCCAATGGACAGAATCTACAAATGGTTGGAAGAAGAAGGTTATGATTTTGTTTTCGATACAACCAAAACGGAAAAGGAATGCCTGAAGTTGCGTGAAGAGAAAATTAAAAAATCCAAAGAAAATACTTCTAAATGATTAATTCTAAAAAGAGGTTTTATGAATGAAGAAAACCCGTATAGATGCAATCAAAGACAAGCTCATAGGTATAGAGCTGAGGGCATATAAAGCAAGGCATACCTCTACGGACAATGAGGATGAAATACTTAGAAATATCAGGATTATTGGAAGCCTTTATAGCGAACTATGGGCAATAATCAACACTTCGGATGAGAAGGGAAGGGACTGGGGCTGGTGGGAATAGCAAATGAAGGGAAGTTGAGATGACTTTACGTGAGAAACAGAGTCTATTCGTAAGGCTTGCGGGAAAGCTGATAGAATGGGCTTATGGAAATGGATATGAATTAACCTTTGGGGATGCCTACCGTGACTCCAGAGTTCTTTATGGTCATATAAACTCGGTGCATAGAAAGAGATTAGGTATAGATTTTAACTTATTCAAGGATGGAAAATATCTTGACAAAACAGAGGATCACCTTCCATTGGGGGAATATTGGGAATCCCTCCATCCCCTTTGTAGATGGGGGGGACGATTTGAAGCGCCGGACGGAAATCATTACTCATTAGAAGAAAAAGGGATGATGTAATAATATGATTTCAACAATGGACATGGCTTGGGCTTCTGGAATTATAGAAGGAGAGGGAACTATTATTGCACACCACGGCAAGCTTGGAGAAAAGCAAATTAGGCTTGCTGTTGAAATGACCGACTTGGATATACTTGAACGTTTAAAAGATATTCTTGGAGATAAGGCAAGACTCATAAAAAGAAATCCTCCATCATTAAATTTAAAACATAGAGATCGTTATATTCTTACCCTAAGCGGGACACCCGCAATATCTTGGTTAATGACTATATATGGGTTGCTTGGAATAAGAAGAAGAAAAGCCGTTTTGAAGGCAATTACTCTATGGAAAACAATGCGCAATGGATTTTCTAAATATTCAATATGTGCTATTTGTGGAGAAAAGTTTTTGATTAAAAGAAAGGATAGAAATACATTATGTGGGAACATTTCTTGTCATACAAAGTATGGCTTCAAAAATGCTAATCATAGATGGGAACACGAAGGAATGAGATGACCAGCCAAGAAATGATAGCCAAGTTGAAGGAGATACAAAAGGACAGACCGAACGTGGGGGTAGACCTAACGTTATGGTCACTAATCAATCTGCTTATTGCTTATTTTAAGGGAAAAGGAGGTGATACAGAATGACTGGATATATTTCGCTTGATTATCTTGCTGGTTTTATAGATGGAGAAGGTTATTTTACTATATGCAAGGCAGGGAAACAATCAAAAACCTTTATGTTTAGATTGGGTATAAATAATACAGATTTAGAAATAATCCAACTTATTCAAAAGGAATATGGCGGAAGAATATATGAAGACAAAAGAGCTTTTAGATCTGGTAGGAGAAGGTGTTGGATGCTAATCTGGTCAGGAAATTCAGCCATTGAAATGTCCCAGTTATTAAAGGATAAATTAATTATTAAAAAACAACAGGCTGAAATATTTTCACAAATTCACATAAATGAAATAGGCAAATGCCATAATATTGGTTATGAAGAAAATGATTTTAGAAAAAATTCTATGACTACAATTCAGAACTTAAATCAAAGAGGAAGGAAGGAGGTGAATTGATATGCGGGGATATAGAACCTACATTATGTTGGCTTGTAGTATTATCATCCAGTTACTAAACCAGTTAGGATTTGCTGATGTTACAGGGGATCAGTTGAATGCTGCTATTTCAACCCTGTTACTGATTGGAGCTTGGGTTTTTCACAAGCTACACAAACCAAAGGTGTAAAATGGGAACAGTTGGAGCGATTGCAGAGGTCATAGCCTTAAGTCTGGGGATGCTAAAGGATCACATAGACGATCCTAAGCGAAGGGCAAAAGCTATAGCCGACTACATCAATGGGCTAAGGGCAATGAAGGAGAAGATGAGTGAAGCGGAAATGGAAGAACTTGATTCTATTCTTTTATCTATTGTCTCTGCTAAGCCTTAATGGATGTGCTACAACCCCGGAAGTGATTTATAAATATGAATTGCCTTCGGGATATGTAGCAATCAAGCAGGAGACATTGAGCAAATTGGTAGATGAGTTAATATTCACCCGTCATCAGTTGCTCGAATGTTGGGAAAAGTTGCGGAAAGAATAGTCCGCAATGTTTCGATCTTGCGGCGCAGGGCCTCTTTATGGAGGCCCTTGCTTTTTATCGGGTGACATTTTACGCATGATATAATAATTCTGTCTATCGTATGTTCGGCGACTATGGTTTTTTTCCCATTCGCATCAATCCAATGATCTGGCTTGCAGATGTGTATTTAAAACCACTCATTTCACGTACGAATATGTCTCCAATACGCTCTCCGTCCATGAAATATCTCCAATGTTTGTCCAGCCAACCCAGGTCATCTGTCGCCGAACAATTCACTGGAGCGGATGGCTCACAGCCATCCTCGTTTTTAAGTTCATTCTCTTGTGTCATTTCAAACCTCCACCGCTCAGTTTTACGTTATATTCCACTGGGCGAAGAAACCCCCAAATCAATGCCAGATACAACCTCATTACCCCATACTGTCCAACCTAACCTATGCCTTCGGGCAAAAAGTTCAAGATATGGGCCGGGGCTAACCGTCTCTACCATATCTTGAAACGCTTCTGGTTTAGCTGAGTGGGCGATATGCCCGTTGACATACGGCCTACTCCAATGCCACCACGTCGAGTCAATGCGACGTTTTGCCTTGAGTGTGCCTTTCCTGCAGAACAAGCAGAATTCGGCAGTATTGCAGTAAGTTCCACCAAATCCAATTCCCATTGGCGTTTTGCCCCATATCAGAAGTGTACTTGGCTTGAACCCCCACGCCCTTGCCACGGCGTAGGCATTTTCAATGTGCCGGTTGACTGTCCAAAGATATAGGTGCGCATCCCGAGCCGATGGAATTGATAGATCCTTGATTTCGTCAATCGTCATTGTGTGATATGGGATCTTTACCTTTTTACCATCGAGACGTTTCCACCAATCAGTATTCACAATGCGTCCACCTTTGGCCTCATATTCCCCCGTATGTGTTCTACTACCAGAAGTTTGCCTCCCAGTATCCGGCATGGGCCACGGAGGATCAACAACGATACAATTAAAATTCAAAGTCAAAACCTCGCCCAGTGAAATATAACAAATCACTCCAGACGGACGTGTGACACGTCGCTGACCTCTACGTTATGCCTTAACTTCAAAATTGCAACTTGTTATGAAACAATTTTTAACTTCAAATGTCCCAGATAGCATTTCCAAGGCCTTCTTTTTGACATCATCTCCCCCTGGGGAATTTATTATTTGTAATATTGCCTTCGTTAAGTCTGGAAGCACTTTCTTGGTCTGATCTACATCTGCACCAATGTGGATTGCATTAACATTTTTCTTTGACATGTATTTATCCTCCTTAAAATTAGAATTGCCATAACCACTCACTCCAGCGGACGCCCAAATCGCCGCTGACCTCTACGTTATGAAGTACGAAAAAATATAGGTCTTTCCTCTTTACAACGTGGACATATTGCTATAATTGTTTTTAATGATTTAATGGTAGCTCCGATCAATTTACCAAACCAATGATCACACATACTACAGTAAATATCAATTTGGACATTAGATCCATCGAATATTACATAAAATTCTTGCATAACTTGTCCCTCAACCGAACGGTGGATGTCCCGTCACGATTTCATTGGCATATTATTTTGTTAACAAGTCATTCGACCGGACGGCTGATAGAAGGGGTCTTTCGGCTTCGATATTATCCACGTCTATCTCTCGTGTTGATTTCCCCTTTTTTGGCGTCACTCAATTTTTGTTTATGAATCTCAGAAAGATGTCTTCCCCTATTTGCTTCACCTATCCTTTCTCGGTTTTCCCTTGAAAGATGTCTTCCGCTCAAGGTTTTACTTATTTTCAACCTTGTTTTTTCTGAACATGACTTTCCTTTAGGCCAACCCATTTTAAACCCTTAAGTATTTTATTCTTCTTTCAGAAACCAATTATTTATGCGATCTCTATTCCATTCGGGGTGAAAAATATATTCATCTGGTATTTCACCTTTCCATTCGGTCGGGACTTGTGCAAAACACTCTTTAGAAAATCGAATTAAAGTCCAACCAGAGGAAAGACACTTAACCACCGGTTGCACTTGAGTCTGAATAGCTTTTTTAGATTTCATTGTTCCTCCTATCCAATTCAGATTTATACCCTTTAGCATACGCAAGAGCATCATCTCGTGTTGATTCCGCTAATTGTATTCTTTCTTCCAACTCCTTGATCTTCTCCTCGGCTTGTTCCAGGGCATCCCTATATGTGATTTCACGGTCAAGGTTTCGTTGTAACTCCTTGATGCGGGAGAGGAGATGTTCAATATTTTCCTGTCTCATACGACAGGCTTGAAGATAGTATGTTCGGCAAAGAGCCCCTATCGTTGCCAAGTCTAAAGACTTATTGAGAAATTGTTCGGCCTTCCGTTGAAGCACGATCCAATCTGAGCTAAACTCCTTATTCCATACCTCCTCAATCTCCTTCACTTTCTTATCCATTGTGCATCAACTCCTCCCACAGTTTAGTAAACTGATTTGTTAAGGGAGAGAATGACGGTGCATCATAGGCCATTGATTCTCCCCTATGAACTCTTTGTTGATTTTCCCAAATCATCATTTCTCTTTCCGTGATCAAAGCCTCCATTTGTAATCTAATATTTAAAGCAAGCTTCTCATCCATCCTTGTCTTCCTCCGAAGATAAATTATCTATGATCCTCTATCGTAATCTTATTGGCAATTAGGACAATATTTACAGGGATTCCGGCACAAGAAAGAATTTGTAAATATTCACTTTTCCCATCCGATGTTTTAGTAATCGTAATGGTCAATTCATTTAACTCATCCATTCCTGCCCTATTCACATCCACCTTCGTATTTTTATAAAAACCTTGCATTACGGGATCTGCCTTCATCTTCCCCTCCTATGGCCTGCCTAATAGAAAATGTTTAAATTTAGTCCACGCAGAGAAGTTAATAGCATTTAATTCTAATTTAAGGAGATAGTTTCTCCACCTTAACATTTGAATCCTATGTTCTAACCTCCTGATTGCCCTATTTGCTGACATTTTCATTGTTCTCCTTCTCGATGAGTTTTCTTAACCGTTTACCTTCTTCATATCTTGTCGATTTCCAGCCATGTGTGCTTGCTAAAACACAAACCTCATCCAATTCGTCAGTTAGTAATTTAATATAATCCGTTTGATGTATAATTAAACTCTCCAACTCCTTGATTTTGGAGAGGAGAGGTTCAATCACTTTTACTATATGACTGGAAATTTCTTCTGCTTTTTCCTCTATATCCTCGATGATCTCTCTCACCTTCTCATCCATTTTTGCTTCCCCCTTTATCAATCAGCCCGTAGAGTTCTGGGTCTGCGGGATCGAGATAAAGTTTCATTCCATGTTCTGCTTGCCAATTTTTACCATACCGTTTATCTCTATGCCTTTCAATCCCCTCCACCAACTCCTCGATTTTGTAGAGGAGGTCTCGAACTACCCCTGTTTCCCACTCCAACGTTTCTACATCTGGTGCATGCTCTAAGGTGTATCGAGCATAGTCAATGGTTTCCCTAATCTTCTCATCCATCTTCCCCTCCATCATCCAAGTGTCCCACTTCTCCACCACATCTCGGGCAAAGCCAACCCAAACCTGAGCACATCATAGAGAAATCCATATAGGCATCATCGGGACAGTCATCAAATAAGTCGCTCATCTTCCCCCTCCCAATTTAAGGCCAGTGAGCAGGATTTGAACCTGCTTTCAGGCAATCGGTGGATTATATACTTCAATCGTCTCCCCACCTATCCTCCACACAGACTCCTCCTCCGACAGAAACCTAACGTGGTCGCCTGGTTTTGGTTGGATTCCCTTAATAAAATGAGCAGTCACACCCACCTTGCATCCTGGGAGACAGCATTTTAACTTATAGCAACAGCCCCTACCCTCGTAAATCCATTTATGGTTATGTACTTTCTTCACCAATCACTCATCCTTTCTATATAAGGCCAGTGTGCGGGATGCTTTACCAGTTATTTCCCCCCGCAACTACTTTATGTAACCAGACATGGGAAGCAATATTGGTTCTTCGTTTGTCTGCATTTCACATCACCTCCTTTAATTAAGACCAGTGGACAGGATTTGCGTTACGCTTACCTACGGGGTGCGGGGATGCCTCCCGAAGCTGTTTCTCGTACCACCACATTGGCTTTCGCCACCCCTGGCCCTCACTCACCATCTCATCCCCAATTACACAATCTTGTGACATTTATGGGATGTCAAGGTTTGCATTTACATCTGAGTTTTTTTGGAGACCGCTCTCACTCCTGGAATATTCAATGTTAATTTATATCTGCTCGCCATCGTGTTCAAAAAGGAATGAGTTTTGATGAGGTTATTGGGTTCAATCGCCTGAATATCTACCTTACCCTCTGCAATTCCCTTGACCAAGGCCATGACATCGATAACCTCCGCACTCCAGGTCTCCCTGATATGGGATTCCTTCGACTTTGGAATCTCCGAGGCAACCCGGATCGGCGGGACATAGACGGGTTCGGCTATTATCTGCTCGGCCTCTTCCTTCTCCCCGGCCTCCTCTGCTTCGATGGCCGCCTTCAATACCTCTTCTTCTGCTCTCTTCCGGGCCTGTTGTTCAAGTTTCTGTTGTAATTCTCTCTCTTTTCGTTTTTGTTCTTCTGCCCATTCAACCATTCTATTATTGAGAATGTCCTTTACATCATTCGCTTTTTGTTTGGGACCCCTGAAAAGTGCCCTTGTATTTTCAATGCCCAGTAACAATGGTTTAGTAATTTTTTTCTCCTTATCATCAAGTGTTTTGATCCATCCCTTTACCTCATGGAGCATCAATCCGGCAAAAGAATAATCATCCGCGGTAGCAATGATAATATCCCTTGCCTGATTCACGACGGCCAAAGCATTTTTAGTAAGTTGTTCTGGCGTTAAATCTCCCGTATTTTCCTGAACTTCTGGCGTTACAATTTTGGCTTGCATTTCCATTTTATCCCCTCCTCCAGCGAATGAAATGTAACATCGAAGCGTATGCTTTAAAGGCTTCCCTCATCTCTGATGTTTTATAAAGTTTCACTTTAGGCGGGCCACCATCGGGATCAAGGTAAACTCCCATGGGTGATCTTGCCATCTCATGCATACCGTGACAAATCAGGGCCGACCATTGCAGGGCTAACTGAAGAATATGCCACTTCTCCCAGACTCCAGATTTAATGTCAAGCAAGGGAAGCCGGTCAATCTTCGTGCCGACCATAAGTTCTGGGTGATAGGTTAGATATTCGATTTCAACCGGTGTGTAGTTCTGGTCTCTTCTAAACTTTATCCAGGACTCCAAATATCCCATCCGTTCGTCAGGAACGGAATCTTCATCGAGCGTTTCTTTGTCCCAATGTTCCGTATCCAGGTGAATGGCTGTTCCTCTCTCCATATACCAAGGATCGCTATTGCGGATGAGTCCTGCCTCCTGAATGGTAGAGGTGAGTCCGTCCATCAGTCTACCGTCGAGGCAGTATTGATGGGTTTCGTCAAGAGTTAGATTGCTCATCTTCCCTATTTCTGCTTTGGGTTTTGGGATAGAGTCCGGGTCCCTTACTGTGAGTGGCATCAGAATGACCTTTTTCTAAATTTATAATGACACACCGCACAACACCAAATAACTTCAAGCGGTTTAAGATAATCCATATGATGACCACCAATTGTTCTTATAGAACCACAAAGAGAACAAACATGAGGGTTTTCTAATTTTCGATGAACTTGATTATGTGCCCTCATTCTTCCATTCTTTTTTCTCCATATAGAATTGTTCTTATTTTTTTTATTCATATGTTCTTTGTTAAGTTTTCGTTTCTGGTATCGAAGTCTTTCTTTTTCTCTTTTTACTTCTATATCTATTTGATAATTTTCATGGACATCTTTTTTCGCACATTCTTTGCATTTTCCAAGATGCCCGTCTTTCATTTCTTTATGAATATAAAACTTATTGGAATCTTTTATCTTTCCACATTTAAAACATTTTTTATCCATACTTTTTACCTCCGTTTTATATTTACATTCTAACTAAAACGGAGAATAATGTCAAGACCTAAAAGGGGATTTCCCCTTCATCCGTATATTTTGCTTCGTCTCCACTATGATGCTCTCCCTTATATTCCTCTGCATTCTTAATCATGTCCGAGATCCACTGGGGAGTGCCTTCGGGAATATCTCCCTTTTCTTCAAACGAAAAGAATTTCTGTGGATTTTCAGTTTTAAGTTTGGTTCCGGTTGGTGCCTTCGTGATGGCCGAAATGTTGACATAGGTCTTATCATCCACCTTGTTGTGTAAGACTTGGATCTGGCAAGGCACTCCGAGGAGTTTCTTGAGATCAAATCCCTTCAACTCTTCGTCGGTGAACTTCTTACCCCTCCAGCTTTCCAAATCCTTTCGGAGTTCTGCCTTTTTATGGAGGCTGACCCGATATGTCTTGGAAATCGCCCGTGGCAGGTTTACTATCTTTCCGTCCCTCTCGAAATCTCCCCTGCATCCGGGAATCTCCCAGACGATGACTACCTTATGAACTGATTTTTCCCATCGTTCAGAAAATTGTGTGCCAACATCAAAAATCCCATAGCAGATTGCCAAATGGAGATCCTCTGGAATGGGTTCAAAACCACCACCTTTGTCTTTTGCTGTTAATCCCATATTCCCTCCTTTTAAGTTATGCTCGGTTCCCCTGATTTTTTAAGGGTGGCTGAGGTGAGCCGGCTAACGTCCCTATCCACTGTGAAGTTATCTTCCTACGGAACGGAAAATTGCCCCAACCTCCAAAAAAGGATCGTATTTTTCTATAATCATTTCTTTTTGGGCTTCTGTTGCAAAAGCAGAACAATCATCAAGCATCCAAGTTGGATCAAAAATAATGGGGAATATCCACCAACCATGTTTTATGCCGTGAGGATTTCCTTTGGGCGCAGATAATTCGCTCTTTTTCCAATTATATTTACATCGAATATGTGCTGAACCTGGATTCTCGCCTTTGTAACCGCATTTATAGCAGTCTGACATATATTCCTCCTTTTATTTTCCACTATGACCACCCTATCTGATTAGTTAAATATAAATCCTTAACCTTCTTCTCCTTCACATACCGTCTCAACGCCCAAACGTATAGTTGCAACCTATAAAGGTGAAAATTGTTTCTCAATGTGAGGTAGAACCTTATGAGCCGAACCATTATTCCTCACCTGGAGCTTCGGATGGACCGACTTCGGTTACAGCTTTTAATTGAATCTCCATTTTCAAGAGCGTGTCCTTCCAGTTTGATGTTTCGGTGGAGATAGAGGGATCAACGTATGCCCAGCACTTAACTTGCAAAACTCCGCTTCTATATTCAGTTAATTCATATGAAAGGCTATGATACCTCCCATTCGCCAGACTTTTCAGCTCATCTTTAGCTTCTTTAAATGTCATCTCACTCCCCCCTTCTTCTTTTTCAGGCCAACTTGATGACTCGCTAATTTTGCCTTCAATGTTTCGTTCTCCTGTATGACAAGATTGTTTTCACGGTAGAGGAGGGTGATTTCTTTATTCAGAATCGGCTCAATTTGAGTCATACGATACCAGTATCCTAAACTGACCCCAACAAATAAAATCAATAAAACTATGATAATTTTCTCGTCAATCTTCATCACTCCTCCTTCCGGGTGGGAATCCCCTCAGTTTAGACTCCCACCCTTTTAGTTTTTCGATGAGGGGGTCTCCACCTTGTTAATGTCTGGCCCTTCCTGCCAAGTAGCATCCTACAAGCATTGGACAGGATTTCCCTTCTCAGCCTGCCGCTCAACATCGCAGGGTCGGTAGTGCGACTTACGATTGCGGCTCAACAGCCCCAGACACCCTCTCACCGAAACTCTTATTCCACTACCGGCTCCTTCTTCTTTCTCTTCTTCTTTGTATAAATATGCCAACAAGTTAAATGCATAAACGATGGATGAGTTTTCTTGTTAATCATATAAAGATTTTTGATATCATCATACTTTTTGCAAAATGGACATTTTCTGAAATCAGGATTACCGCAAGCCATTAATGAACGATATCTCCTGTGTAATAATGAATGGTATGCTTGATTTTGACAGATAATCAATTGGCCAGAGGGAGCTTTTGGGAAATGGTGGATGTGATGTATTCTTAAAATTGGTTTGCCTAAAGCTTTTTCTGCAATAAGAATATGGTCAAATACATATCCATTCTTATCTGCTCTTGGATGTCCATGACATTTTTTAAGCAAATGTCCCCCTTTATCCAATCGCCTTTTGTCACCCAAATAACGGGGAGAGTTTTCACCTTTAAGTTGATGATATTGGATAAACCTCATCGGCTTTCCCTTGAATCTTCCTAACCCTCTATTTGTCCATATTGCGATATTTGTTTTCTTTCCACATCCACATTCGCAAAAACCCGTTCTTTTAGAAACCTGATCCATTGGTTTATTCTCCACCTTTTTTCTTCTTGAAAAATTCTCCAGCCTTACCCTTGTCGACATCAGGTAGATTAAGATGTTCAGTCACACCTACTTGTCCTACTCCTGTCCTTCCAGCCTGATACTCTTTCTCCAAATCCATTTTAATGGTTCTGCTTCCATAGGCTCTCGCTATCTCTTCTCTTGTTCTCCTCTTCCTGACAATCTTCATGGGTGGAGGCGGTGGAGCAAATTTAATTTCGCCTGTAATTCCGTTCTCCAGGTTGTCGATCAATTCGTCCAAATTAACCTTAATTAGAGTCAATTTCCCTGCCAGTTCTTCTAACGTCATATCTTTTTCTCCTTTCCGGGGATAGCTCCCTTGTGGTTTGAGTTCACTTTTATTAAATAGAATATTGCAATGACACCATCCCTTGACCAGCCATCTTTTGTTTTAAATCTTCGGGAAGAAATGGCATCAGCGTATCGGGTGTCAAAGCCTTCCATGCACCAAGTAAATGACCGAGGCCAATTGTCATCAAAGCAATACCTTGATCTCCCATATCCCCACCAACCTGAAGATAATTATGTTCCTCTCCATTAAGCCAATTAGGATATTCCCGTTTTACAAGAGAAAGAAATATGTCCTTATCTCCCCCCTTGGCCGCAACTTTAAAAAACGTCAAGTTTACGGTATGGCCGTTTGGCTGTTTCTTTTTGGGATTATCAGGAGCATCAAAACATTTTCCACAAGTACAAGCACCCCTAATGGTATGAGCCAAAACGTAATCATCTAAATTCATCCTTATTCCACCTCCTTTCTTTTTGAGCTCCCCTGTTTAAGTTTGGACTTCCCTTCTCGCCCTCCCCTCTACGGCATCTCAGCCGATCGGAGGATTGATTCCACCGTTGCCGATGTTACCAGCCGTCCCCTGCCCCCAAGCCGAAGCCTATAAGGGTCTTATGTATGGACACGGTGAAAATGGGGTTAGATGTTGTCATTCTTACCCTTATATACACAGGTGAAAATACCGTCATTTTCCTTTAATTTCTTACATTTACGGTATAAACAGACCTTAATATCCAGCCTACAACCCCGTTTTTCGCAGAATAAGAAGGCGGTATAGCGTGGAATTACCCTTAATTCGCCCCACGATGCGTTTGAAGGCACTTTATCCCTCCCGTGTATCATCTTACACTGCCTCATACTCCTGACACCTCCCCGCCATGCTGAACGTATCCCTGTGGTTCAGGTCAAGGGTCTCTCGTTCGGTCTTGTTAAGTATGATAAACTTCTTGTCCCAGTCGTGCTTCATCCACATACCCTTATAGCAGGATAGACGGTGGTTACGGTCAATCAGCTTGCAGAATAAACATGATAGGCAGGACTTTGTTTTTATTTCCATGATTTTTAGCCTATCACAAGTCATATTCACTTGTCAAGGAAATAATGAAGTATTCCCAAAAATAAATATCTACGACTTGGCATTGATTATGCAAGGACAGTCCTAAAAATAATTATTGACATGGCATTGTTTTTCTGGTATAGATGGAGGTATGAATATGGCGAAAGGAGGATATCATGCCAATGTATTTTCCAGATTTAAAAAGTGTTCAGAGTATGGTGGATAGTATGGTAAGGCACAAGGGAGATAAGAAATACACAGGGATATATCCAATGGATGAATCAGAACTTCCATTGGCAAGAAAGCAATTGGGGGAGTATTTTAGAAGGGTTTGGGAAGATGAAATCCAGGCTCTTGAAATAGAACTTGCGGTAGATAAAGATAATTACCATGAAAAGATTGGGGAGCACATAAAGAAGAAACTTTCCTTAAATAGCACATGGAGATGTTTGAATGAACGATGAAAAGTGGATCAGAGTAAGAATAAAAATGATAAGGTATGGCGTAACATTCCAGTCCATTGCCGATAAGTTTGGCATATCCAGGCAGAGAGTCCATGCCATTATTAAGCACGGATACCCGGCCAGGCCGAGGGCTAAACAGATACTTGACGAGTTCTATGGGAGGCTATCATGATATCACCATTCTATATCGGCTTAATCATCGGCATGTTTATCGGAGCTAACCTTGCTGTAATCGCAATAGGGTTGCGTATGATGGCGAAGAGGGGATGAAAGATGATAACTAAAATCCTATTTACTTTATTTTACGTTGGCCTAATGTTCCTTGGGGCTTGGTTCATCGTGACGAGTAAATAATGCCTGACATAAAATACCATCTCCTACATTTCATCCGACAATACCACAAGGGTAAGGATAAGGCCATCACCATACGCCAGATCATCGATAAGTTACGGTTATGGGACTTTAAGTCAACTGACCCTGATATTCGCCTTGCCCTACGTCAACTTAACCTCAAGGGACACCCCATTGTCACCTGCAAATCAGGAGTATATTGGGCAACAGAGCCAGCAGATTTAGACGCTTACATGGCTAATCTCTCATCCAGAGCCACCAAGATATTTGAGCGTATGAGGGCAATAGACAGGGTGAAGGCGAGAGAGTTTATGGGCAAGCAGATGGAGATGTTTGGATGAAAAAATACGAATGGGAAACCTGTGATTGTAGCGAAACCCTAAATGATGTCTTCAATACTAAATTATGTGGCTGCGGGGAGAACCATTGCCGTATCTATCGAGACAGGGTAATCCATTGGTTAGATAATCATTGGAGATTAGAGTGTGCCTTCGACCATGCCATTAATTTGTTAACGGGAGAAGGATAGATGAAATTTAGGGGAGATTCACGTGGGCATCTTACTGGGTAAGTCATTCGGATAAGCCCGTAACTTGAGATGAGCGAACCCGGAATTTCCCCTAATCGTCATGGTGAAAATGTGAAATGCCCCTTCTGTCTCGGTGATATGCAGCTCGAGCCATCCCTACCACATACAGGACAATCTGGGCTGGAATGCACCCATTGCAGCAGATCAGATGATTTCTGGCATGAGATTGACGTGATATTGGAGCAGGCAAAGGAGCATACCGGCCAGCATACTTACGGGGCAAGCGCAGAATACAGTTACCGCAGGAGACATAAATTGCCTCCAGTGGGTAGGAAGGGCAGGTCAGGGAGAAGGAATAAGTGGGAATAAAAAAGGCCAGTGGTGGCACGTTAAGCACTTGCGGGCAAGGGCAAGTCAGGGGTTTGTGACCTCCATCCTTCCCCTGCATCACTGGCTTTAGATAGGCCGGAAAGGAGGAACCATATGCCATATAAAATGAATAAACGAGATTCCTTAAATAAACCAAATAGAGCCATTCCGGCTCAAGTGCAGCCGATTGTTAAGTGTCTTCCTTCCGGTTGGACTTTAATTCGGTTTTCTAAAGAGTGTTTTGCACAAGTCCCTCCTGGATGGAAAGCCGGAATTCCTGATGAATTTATTTTTAATCCCGAATGGAACAGAGATCGCATAAATAATTGGTTTCTGAAAGAAGAATAAAATACTTAAGTGTTTGATTTCAGAAAAGACAAGGAATAAGTTGGAATAAAAAAGGCTTGACAATTTTAGGGGAGATATTCCCGGACATCCGTAAGACTCCTGACTAACGTGACGTTAACGGGTAACCCAGCAGGCAGGATGAGCAACCCGGAAATCTTCCCTAAAATTTTCTCTTGACTTTTCTGGATAGATGTTTTAAGATGAATTATCTGGGATAAAGGATACTGGCAATGACAACTAAAATAATTCGCAAGCAATTAGGCTCAAAGGGTTCCCAGAGGTTTGCCAGACCTTCCCTGCGAGCCTTTTTGTTTGCGATGACTCGCCACCTTCTTTTTGCTTACCTTAAACTTACTCATTATAAATGGAACTCAAAAATCTCAAGGTGGCTGGATTGGGTGGACAATAAATGACCATTCTCGAAGCTGCCATTAAATATGCCAAGAAGGGGATGAGCGTAATTCCAGTCGATCAAAAAAAGGTTCCCCTCGTTAAATGGGAGCCATACCAGAAGAAACGAGCCTCCGAAGAAGAAATCCAAGCATGGTTTAAAAAATTCCCGTCGGCTAACGTCGGCATTGTTACCGGAGAAATCAGCAATCTCCTTGTTGTGGACTGTGACTCAAAAGAAGCCATCCAACAAATCCAAGACGCAATTCCAGAAAGCCTTGAGATTCCTTGTGAAACAACTCCACGGGGTGGGATGCACTTTTTTTTCTCCCACGCAGAAGGGTTTGTCAATCGAGCAAGAGTAGCCGAAGGGATCGACATTCGCACTTCTGGGGGTTACTGCACTGTGACACCATCCATAAATGGCACTGGCAAGGGTTGGGTCTGGGTTCTATCCCTTCTCGATGCTGATCCTCCTTATATAATAAATAGCATTACTTCTTTATTTAATTCTTTTTCTTTATATAGCAAGTCACAAAGAGAATTAATCACAGATATCAATAAAGTCACACAAGTCACAGATTATTTTACGGAAGGTAAGAGAAATGATACTCTTTTCCATATCGCTTCCTGTCTAATAAAGGGTGGTGCAGAACAGGATTTTTTAAATATAACAATGACTTTGCTTAGTAATAATTGCGATCCTCCATTACCAGAAAAAGAGATTCAGACGATAATTCAATCCGCATTAAAACGTCCAGAAAAAAGGAATTTTAGGGTTTCGGAGTGGTTTACAGACTGGGCTAAGTCACAGATTGGTCACTTCAGAGTCACAGATAGTCACAGCGAGTCACCGGAGTCACTAAATCAGAAGGATAAACATACGATTGTTGTAACTGCTTCCCGTCTATGTGAGGCAGAAGTATTGGAACATATAGGGAAAAGAAGCGGAACTTATAGGGTTATTGATAAAAAAGTTGAATTTATGGATTTTTTAAATGTGGATATGGAAGATATATTGGATGTCAAACTCCCCCTTGATGCTCATAGAAAGACCTTATTTTTTCCTAAATCCGTGATTGTTGTCGCCGGTGTAACGGGGATGGGAAAAACCACTTTTGCTCTTAATGTCGTGAAGGATAATATGGATCGTTACAAAATTTATTATTTTAATTCAGAAATGTCGAGGCAGGCATTAAATAAGAAATTGACATATTTCGGTATGCCATTGGATCAATGGAGAATGAAAGCCATAGCAGGCGAAAAATGGGATCATACCAATATTGCCGATAAAATATTTCCAGATGACTTAAATATTATAGACTATCTTGAGCCAGAAAGTGATAAACCCTATGGAATACATGAGGTTATATCTGCAATAGTGAATAAATTAAATAGAGGAATCGCATTGATAACAGTACAAAAAAGACCTACATCAAAACTTGGAACTGGTGGAATTTATAGCGCAAAGGCATCCTCTTTTTATCTCGCACTTGATTGGGGAACCCTTGAAATAATTAAAAATAGATATAGAGAAGAAGATATTGACCCCAAAGCGAATTTTATAGATTTTGAAATTTTAGGAGGTTCCAAATTTGAATCAAAAACGGGATGGTATAATAAATCTGTAAAGATTAGAGAATCAAAATATGATGATTTTATAAAGGAAAATTAATGGATACCATTCGTTTCAACTTCGAGACTTTGAAGTGGGAAAATATTACAATAGAGCAAGTCAAGCTTTGGGAAAATGCCTTCCCTGATTGCGATGTGGTGGATATTCTTACTAAGAAAATGGTTGTTTGGTTGGATGCTAACGCTAACGGAAAAGGTAGAAAAAAGAATTTTAAAAGATTTATCGTTAATTGGCTATCAAGACAGCAGGAAAAATACGAACAATTCAAGAGGTGAGATTGAAAGATGCAGAACGAAATAAGATGGTGGGAAGCAGAAATGCCAGATAGAAGGGAAGAAATAAAAGAAATTGAGGGGAGAACGAAGGAGGATATAATAGAATTGCTAAAACATAACGGGATTGGTGGAGTGAGAAGCCATAGAAATTATGATTATGGGGAAGCAAAGAAATTATGTTTTGAAGGTTTATTTATTGATTCAGATATTTATGATAAGCAAATCAAATGGATACTTGATTATCTTAAAATATAAAGGAGGCCATATGAGCCAGAAATTGTGCTGGAAGTGTAGGGAAGAATACATTGGGGGTCTCATCCATGCATCCACAAAAAGGTATATCCATTGCCACCACCTTGAGCCAGAGGTTAAGGTGACGTGCTGGTGTGAAGTGGATAATATGGATGTTTGGAAATATAGAAAATGGAATTATTGCCCCAAATGCGGGAAGAAATTGGAGGCTATATGAGCATATTAGCAATTGACCCAGGCCATGTCCAGAGTGCTTATTTAATATGGGATTATAAAAACAAGTTAATCGTATCGGCAGGAATTAGAGACAATCCTGAATTTCTCCGTCTTTTAAGAGAAAAGAAAGAATTTGACTTGGCCGATAAACTATCTGAGCCTCTTACCCCAGTTATTGAGATGATCGCTTCTTATGGGATGCCTG
>Ga0180732_1001174_pt1 | contig 17166 bp, 20 predicted proteins | sample KR11_01MetaG_FD_148674 | JGI IMG/M metagenome (GOLD analysis project Ga0180732, IMG submission 148674) | Groundwater microbial communities from the Olkiluoto Island deep subsurface site, Finland - KR11_0.1 MetaG | ecosystem: Environmental > Aquatic > Deep subsurface > Groundwater | place...
GAATATGGAAGATGCAATAAATGATTCGCCGTTTCACCGACACTGCTTTTCTCCCAGAGCGCGGAATCTTTAAAAACTTTTATAAATTCCGCGCCTGAACCAAGAAAAAAAATAAGAAAAGCTAAAATCCGCGCCAAAGCGGTTTTTATAAACTCGGAAACAAATTTATAAATAAAGAAAAATCCCGCAAAAAGCAGAATATGCGCGGGAAGATTAAAAGATAAAATATAATTGCCGCTTAAAATATAAAAAGCGCCGCTTAAAAGATTTATTAAAAACGCGTAAACAAGAGGGGTACCCGAATAAATCGGCTCCTCAAGAGCAAACGGATTATTGTGGATAAAATAGCTTACTTGAGCCATATGAAACGGTATATCTCCATATCCGGCTACAGCCACCTTATACATACCATCTTGATAAAATATTGTTTTTGAGAATATATCAAAGAAAAAAATTATAAATAATAAGAAAAAAACTGCTTCCGGCCAAGGAATTTCTTTTAGTTTTCCAATTAAAAAACTTTTATTTAATCTTTTAAAATCTATAAAATTTTTAAACCGCTCAAAATTTTTAAATCCGAAATACAAGCAATAAATCCCGCCCAGCGCCATAAAAATCCATACTGCGGCGGCAAAATTACCGGTTATAATGCCGGCAAACAAAACAAAATATCCCATTGCTATCAAACCGACGACAAAAACCATCGCTAAAATTTCGATTTTTTTCGCTTTATCGGCAAGAAAAAAACTGCTAATAGAATAACCGATTATAAAAACGATAATCAACGCGATAAAAATTAAAAACATAAATTTAGTCTTTGATGCTCTTTATAACTTTATAACTTTATAACTTGCCAATCACACCTCCGCCCAAAACTTCGTTTCTTCGATAAAAAACCACCGATTGCCCGGGAGCCGCGGCGCGCTGAGGAGCGGCAAACACCACTTCACATTTTCCATCCGACAACGGCTTAATTATCGCCTCTTCCGGCTTATGCCGATAGCGAATCGTCGCTTTGCATTTTACCGTCTCTAAAATCATTTTGCCGCTTATCCAATTCACGTTTTCCGCAATCAAGCTATCGCGATAAAGCATTTTGTCTTTCGGATTGGAAGTTACGATAAGCTCGCGCGTTTTATAATCCATTTTTACCGCGTAATACGGCGCGCCTCCGCCAATACCCATGCCGTGCCGCTGTCCTATGGTAAAAAGCGGCAGACCGGCATGTCTTCCAATAACCTTGCCGCTTTTATCAAGAATTTTCCCGGGGGTCAAATCAAGATGCGCGCCAATAAATCTTTTTATATCATTATCCGAAATAAAACATATTTCCTGGCTTTCGGGCCGATTCCACGCGGGAAGATTGAACTTCTTCGCCATTTTCCGAACATCCGTTTTTAAATAATCGCCAATGGGAAACAAATATTTAGCCAATTGCGATTGCGTTAAATTATACAAAAAATAACTCTGATCTTTGTTCTTATCCCTCGCTTTTAACAAATGGTATTCGACTTTTAACTTTTCACTTTTAACTTTTAACTTCCTCGCATAATGTCCTGTCGCCACCCCATCCGCGCCAAAGCTTTCCGCTTTTTCCAGAAGAAGCTTAAATTTTATTTCTTTATTGCAAACAACGCAAGGATTAGGCGTGGCGCCTTTTTTTAGTTCGCTTAAAAAATAATCAACCACCGCTTTTTTAAATTCCCGCGCGGCATTCAATGTATAAAGAGGAATGCCGATTTTCTCGCATACCCCGCGCGCCGTTTTTTCCGCCTCAAGCGAGCGGCGGCGATTTGCAAACTCGTCTGAACTAAGCTCGTCTTTGGATGTTTCAAGCCAAAAATGCATAAACACTCCCATAACGTCATAGCCCTGCTTTACAAGCAGGGCGGCAGCCACGGAACTATCCACGCCGCCGCTCATCGCGACGGCAATTTTAATTTTTTTTTTAAATAGATTCATTATGCTAATTTAAGCAATCTTGATGCTATAATTTTTTAATCATCAAATTTTGGCGCCTGCAATAAACTTTTTTATTATCAGCTTTTTTTTATTACTTTTTCCAATACTCATCCGCTTCTTTTTCAAGCTTTTCCAAACGGGTATAGTAATCAGGAAACTCATTAAGATGGGCAAGGGCGATTTTGCCGGTCATAACAGAATCGTCATTCGTAACATTTGTTTTCAAATCCGCCAGCCCATGCTCAAGCTCGACATTAAGCCCCATTCGAAATTGCTCAATATCAAACTTGCCCCAATTAACGCCAAGACTTTCACCGATTATTTTTGCATCCTCAATTGTAAAATGTTTTTCTGCGCTCATGCTTGCTAATTTTTCTTTGCCAGCTTCCACATTAATATCCGCGCCTATTTGCCGCTAATAACATAGAAGCGGAACTGACGCGAAATTATTTATGGTGAGTACTAGTCGAACCATACGCGGAACTGACGCGAAAAATATAATTAATAATTAATCAAACTTATACCCGCATTTTTCAGGCGTAATCCATTCTTTCTTAGCGCGCGGATATTTCCGGCACTGTAAAAACCTATATCTCCAAATTGCGCAATAACTTTTTCCCTTCAAGTCAAAACGCAAAAAAAAACATTTCACAGGCAACTGGCAGCAAGCGCCGCAACTGGCGCATTTTCCCCGCCGATTTTCCGCTACCGGGAAAAAAGACATCATTGTCCGATACAGCTTGCTTTTAAAATTATTTCTCATAGTACTGACAAAACCAATCTTGGCGATTTAATTTTTTAATCATCACATTTTGGCGCCTGCAATAAACTTTTTTACTATCAGCCGCCGGAAGGCGCCAAAATTTGAGCGAAACAATAATAATATTAATTTTAAAATTTAAAGCGCCTGTTGAGCGTATGATTAAAAAATTAAATCGCCAAGATTAATACGGTGCTATTTCCCGGCTTGCGCTAAAACTTCTCTTTCCCCCTTTTTCCTTTTCTAAACTCATTTTTCAGCCAGGCTAAAGGCGAAAGTCCTTTTATTTTTTTCCAAACAAGCGCCGCTCGATGTTTTCTTGAGATATAACCTTTTTTCTGGCTCGTCATATTCATTTCAAGCTTATCGCGCACCTCATCGATTGCCTGATATATATCCTCCGCTTCCGCTTCCGCCCTGATAAGATTTTTGGGGAAAGTTAAAGTCGCCGCGGCGATAAAAATTTTCCCGCTTTTGTGATGATGCGTCAAAACGCCGACTTCCACATCGGCAATCGATACTGAATGGCTGCCGCCCTCTTCCTTTTCTCCGGCAACTCCGCCCAAAGCGGAGAACTTTTCCAAACCTCCGATTTTATTATTAATGTAATCTTTTATTTCCTCGGTTAATTCTAAATTCTTGCCTCTGATTGTAATGCGCATGATTAATAAATTAAAAATTAAAAATTAAAAATTAAGGTGTTCGCCAAAAGCGAACTCAAAAACTTTTTACTTTAAACTTTTAACTTTTAACTTCTCCAAACCCCACATATTGTATTTCTTCTTCCATTTGTATGCCAAAATTTACGCGTATTTTTTCCTTTATCAAGCATATCAGCATTATAACATCTTCTGATGTTGCGCCGCCAGCATTAACAATAAAATTTCCGTGTTCTTTAAAAATCATCGCGCCGCCGATTTTTTTTCCAAGCAAGCCATATTCTTCAATCAGCCATCCTGCCGGTATTTTTCCATTAACGCGAAACCGCTCCGCTTCGGAATATTTTTTTGCCAATCTCTCAAATGCTTTTTGATTTTCGCTGATTAAAGGATTCTTAAAAACACTTCCGGCGCTCGGACCGAGAGGAAAGCGGCTTTTTCTTTTTTTAAGATAATTTTTTACTAATTCTCGGCTTTTCCCTTCATTTCCTTTTTCTAATTTCAATACCGCTTTTAATATAATATATTTTTTTTCTTTATCAGCACGAGAATGATCCGCTTTTGGCTTAAAAATACTGCGCCGATAGCCAAAACCGCATTTGTCTCCGCTTAAATTTTTTACGGACAAATTTCCAGCATCAAGCGCCTCTATGCTTTCAACGCTTTCCGAAATCGTATGGCCAAAAGCGCCGGCATTGCCGTAAATCGCCCCGCCCAATGTCCCGGGAATGCCGATCATCCATTCTACTCCCGTTAAGCCATTTTTGATTGCTTCATTGACTAATTTTCCCAAAATAACGCCGCTATCGCAAACGATATTATTAGTTTGCAGTTTGTAGTTTGCAGTTTGTAGTTTGATTACTAATCCGTTAAACCCTTGATCCGAAACCAAAATATTACTTCCGTTGCCAATAATATAATAAAGCAATTTTAATTCTTTGGCAACACCAACCGCCTTTTTGACATCCTCCGCGCTTTTGGCAATATAAAAATATCTGGCCGGCCCGCCGATTTTAAAAGTGGTATATGGCGCCAGCGGAATATTTTCCTGAACGCCGTTTAATAACGTTTTTATGTCTGCCATAATTTCTTATTCTGATAATTTTTATTATCTCACAATTTCAAAGAAATTTCAATTGAATACGAACGGGTGCAGAGAGCGCAAAATTGGGTGGACTTATACATTAGCTTGACTATTTGATTATTTAAGAATAAAATAATTTCAAGGAGGTAAATAATGAAAAAAATAAAAAATTTTGCAGAAATATTCGGCAAAAGCATGTTATTTGCGGTTATAGCAGTAACTGCATTGACAACATTATCATTCAGCGCGGATTTAATACTGAGACAAGGCATAACACAAAAATCAGTTTCGTTATTGATATGCGCGATAAGTTTGCTTATCATGATAACTTTTCCGAGATTACCAACCAGCTACCATAACCTTGTGTGTAAACCAGCAAACAAATTGGATAACTTATCCAGCGCAGAGAGATAAACACTCTCTGCTTTTTTATAATTTATTTGCCTGCTTACTACAAACTACTCACTACTTCCTATTCCTCTTCAATCTCTCCCAAACTTTGCAAGCTGAATAATTTATAATATAAACCCTTCTTTTTTATCAGCGCGCTATGCTTGCCGGACTCAATAATCCGGCCTTTGTCCAGCACTAAAATTTTATCCGCGTGCTGAATCGTGCTCAAGCGATGCGCGATAACAAAAGTAGTCCTTCCTTTAATAAGGCGCTTTAAAGCCCTTTGCACTAAAAGTTCGGACTTGGAATCCAGCGCCGAGGTTGCTTCATCAAGAATCAAAATTTTTGGATTTTTTAAAATCGCGCGGGCAATCGCCACTCTTTGCTTTTGTCCGGTAGAAAGTTTCACTCCGCGCTCTCCAACTTGCTGCTCCAGCTTATCGGGAAAATGATTTATAAATTCATCCGCGTGCGCCGCCTCGGCCGCTCGCCATATTTGCGCGTCCGTCGCGTCTAATTTTCCGTAAATAATATTGTTTTTCAGCGTATCGTTAAACAAGCTTATTTCCTGCGGCACAACGGCAATCCGGCTTCGTAAAAATTTTAAATCCAATTCTTGAATATCGATTCCATCAAACAATATTTTTCCCGAAGCAGGAATATTATAGCGCGAAATCAAATCCACCAACGTTGATTTTCCCACTCCGCTTTCTCCGACAAGAGCGATTACTTGTCCGGATTTTACTTTAAAATTTATATCCGCCAGCACCGGATTATTCTTGCCGTAATTAAAATCCACGTCTTTAAACTCTATTTGGCCTTTGATTTTATCCAAAACTATCGCTCTTGCTTTACCATACGGCTCAATCGGCTCGTCCAGTAATTTCAGCGCTTCTTTAACTATGCTTATTGAATTTTTAAATCGCTCTATATTATGCGAAATTCTCCTTAAAGGCACGAAGATTAATCCGCTATAACCGATAATTGATACCACTTGTCCGATAGAAATTGCGTCATTCCTCTCCAACAAAATCAACATTCCAAACATCAGTACGGTGCTGGCGCTTATGATCGTTTGGCCGTATGAATCCAGTTTTGACCAAGCGCCGATAAAATTATTAAATTGTTTTTGAACATCATCAAAAATATTTTTTACTTTTTTATCTTCATACCATTCGTTGGTATTCGCTTTAACAACTTGAATATTTGTCACCGAATCATGCGCCACACCGCCAGCATCTTCAAATAATTTAATCACTTTTACCAAAAGTTTGCTGATTTTATCTATATTCTTTATTGTTATATATAAATAAATAAAAATTACTATCCCAAGAAAAAAAGCGATTCTCCATTCGATAGACAATATTACCAGATATGCCAAAAAGACGGTTAACAAATCAGAGCCGAACAAAAACAATATCTCATTTATAATTGACTGCAAATAATCAGAGGCCTTAATATACTTTGAAGCAAGCTTGCCGGTTTTCTGGCTTTTGTGAAAACTCAAGCCTAAATACAATACATGCCGATTAAAATCTATCACTAAATCATTCGCGCATCTAACGCTAATAATTTCTCCCTCGCGCGCCACATACCGATGGCCCCAGTCTTTAATTAAACTCAAAATAAGCCAAACAAACAAAATTAGCAAAAGTATTGATATTGTCTCGCCTTTAATAATCAAATCAATGATTTTGCCGTAAATATAAGGAACCATCGCCTCAATCATGGAAGCGAAAATCGCCACCCCAAAAATAACATAAACCTCGCGCTTATATTTCGCTAAAAATTTCCAAACGATTTTTAAATCATCAAAAAATTCCATGTTAACAAATAAAAAAATGAAAAATCAGAATTGACATTTTTTAACTAAAGCTTATAATGGCAATATCGGTTTAAAAAACTAGGAGGAAAATGAAACTAAAACACAAAGTTTTAATTATTGTTGCGATTACCGCAATAATAATGTTCCCTGTAAGCGCAACAACTGGAATATCATATTACACTTTGTTATTAACATCACTTATGCTAATAACAATTGGGACAATATTTGCGGTGTTTAAAGGCATAACGCAAGCAATTGAAGATAAATAGATAACTCCTTACAGGGTTTCTTTTTTTATTTTTCCACCAACCCATCCGCCACTTTATAAATATCTCCGGCGCCCATAATAAGCAGAATATCGCCTTTTTGGATTTTTTCATCAATCAATTTGCGAGTTTCGGCGAGATTTTTGGCGTAAAAAATAGAATCGGAATGCAAAAAACAATTTTTATTGCCATTGCGAGGAGTCGCAATAGCAAATTTAATATCTTCCGCCATTTTTTTCGAGCTTATGTTTTGATCTTTTTTCTCTTCTCTTCCTGCCACGTCAAAAATCTCCGCTAAAATCAATCCGTCCGCGCTGTCAAAACTTTTCAAAAAATCTTTATACAGCATTTTTGTGCGGTTATGCTGATGCGGCTGAAAAACCGCGAATATTCTTCTGCCGGGATAAAATTCCCGCGCCGCTTCAATTGTCGCTTTTACCGCTGTCGGATGATGCGCGTAATCGGAAATTGCCAAAGCGCCTTTATAATTTCCTTTTATTTCAAATCTTCGCCAAATTCCGCCAAATTCCGCCAGGGATTTTTTTATTTTTTCCGCGCCAATCCCGAGATGCAATCCCGCTGCTATCGCCCCTAAAGCATTATAAACATTAAATTTCCCGGGAAGCTTTAAAATAAATTCCCCAAAATCATTATTATTAAAATTAACCCAAAATTTTACAAAACCATTCTCTGTTTCCATCTTACGACATCGCAAGTCGTTATTTTCACCAAAGCCAAACGATGTAGTCTTAAGTTTAATTTGTAATTTTGAATTTTGAATTTGTGATTTGTTTGGGATTTGGGATTTGGGATTTGAAATTTGTTTATCATCGCCATTAAAAACCAATAAACCATCTTTTGACAAGTGCCCGATAAATTCCTCAAACGCGCTTCTGTAATCAGCTATGTCTTTATAATAATCCGTATGATCAAGCTCAATATTATTTAAAACAATAATTTTGGGCCGATATTCCAAAAACGCCCTCTCGTATTCGCACGCCTCTATCACAAAATGCTTTCCTTTGCCAATGCGTAAATTACCGTCAAATTCCGGCACTTTGCTTCCCACCACTACGCTCGGATCCAATCCGGCGTCTGCCAAAACCAATCCTATCATGGAAGTCGCGGTTGATTTCCCGTGCGTGCCGCAAATTGCAATGCCGTATTTAGCGTTAAAAAGCATAGCCAGCGCTTCAGGATAAGCAAGCATCGGTATTTTCATTTTTTCCGCTTTCACTCGTTCAGGATTATTCTTGAGAATTGCCAAAGTATAAATTACCAGCTCGGTATCGTCGGCTAAATTTTTCGCTTTCTGGACAATCGCGATTTTCGCGCCCGCTTTTTTTAATTCTTCGGTAATTTCCGATTTATTCGCGTCGGAGCCTTTGACGATTTTTCCTCGCGCCAGCATTAATTTGGCGATTGCCGACAATCCAATCCCGCCAATCCCGATAAAATGAATTTTTCTTGCTTTATTAAAATCTATTTTTTGCATAGTTTCTGGTGTCATTAGCCGCTATTGTGTTAATTTGCCATGGTCCCGAGTACTCGGGACTAACGCAATCGCTTATTTTTTAAAATTCTAAACGAAAATTTATTTTAAAATCATTTCTTCTATTTCTTTTTTCGCTTTTTGCAATCCCTCGCTCTGCGATTGCTACGTCTTGTGTTTTATCTTCTTGGCTCATATATGGATAACTAGTTGATTAAAAATTAGATGTGTGATATAGGTTAAGTAACTAATAAATTAAATAAATATGAGCGATTTCTTCTCTAAAAAATATTTTGGTTATTATCCAGAAGAATTATTATGGAGAATTATTCTTTCAATACTGCTTATTGAATGTTTTATTTTTTAACTTTTAACTTCTTTTTAATTTTTAATTTCTTTTTAACCTTTAGCTTCTTTTTAGTTCCTAAAATATCTTTTATTTCTTGAACTGGCGCGATATAGGTTTCTTCTATGCCTTTTCTAAATTCTATTTTGGAAGGCGGTTTTTCTCCTGAAACATAATTAGCAAGTTCTGTCATACTAAAATGCACCTCATCTAATACTTGAAGAGCGGGGTTGCTTTTAACCGTATTTCTTATAGCATATTCGTCCCTCAATCTCATCGCTCCAAATGGTGAAAATCTGCGAACTAAGTTGTTGAGTTTTGACTTGGATCATTTCTATTTTTTTAAATTCCTAATATTTTGCCTAATATTTTTTAATTTTTCCAAACTCCTCATAAATTTCATTTAAACCATTTTAAACCCCAAAAATTTATCCCCAAACCCGCCATTGACAGAAAATCCAAATCTGCTATACTAATAATAGAAACAAGGCGCCGGGGACAAATCTCCGTGTGAGAAAGTTCCGAAGATATTCGGAACTACCCGGTATCCTGACCACCCACAAGCTGGGTGGTTATTTTGTTGTTAGCTAATTCATAAAGCTCTTTCGCTTTTTGATTTTTCTTGTCATCCCAATAAGTTCTGATCAAGCCAGCATAAGCGTCTGCCAACCTTAAACAAGGGAAAGATTCGTCATTGCCAGTCCTTATTTTCTTAACCGAAATCCCGCGATCCCGCAAAACTTTCTTCAATCGCAACGCATACCATTTTGGCTTTTTGCCGTCTAAAATTATTTTCTTAACTTTTTTCTCCATTAATAAATGCTCAATTGTTCTTTCAAAACTATTTTCACTAAAAGGATTTCTGATTATTGCCGCTTCAACAGTAAAATTTTCTTTGATCAGCATTTTAATAAAATTAAACCTGATCTTCCAAATATGCCGCGGCCAGTGAAAGCTCGTTATTCTCAACACTTTTTCCGCTTTCAATATCGCCTTTTCAACATTCTCTATGTCTTCAACCATAACATAAACCAAAGCCACTGATGATTTGCCCGTTTTTTTATGAATCCCCCGATTCATCAACAAAAATCAACATGATTTATTTTTCTTTAAACTTTTTAAATTCTTTAAAAATCTCATCCAAATCATTTTTCGCGTCTTTCCTGCCGGTCGCGTCATAGCCGATATGTTTGGCGATGGCCACAGCCTTTCTTCCTTAAATTATACCTCAAAGCCGGCTTTTAATCAAAACAAAAAAAGCGCGTTAAATTCCGCTCTTTTTTTTCTAAAAATTCTATTTTCCCAGCTTGATAACTTCCTCCGCGATCAATTGCGCGGCATTCGGCGACATTAATTGCCTTGCGGCGCGGATCATCTGTGTTTGCTTTGATTTATTGTTTAATATTCCAAAAATAGCGTCGTAAAGCATATTGGGCGTCAAATTAGTTTCATCAAGCAATAATGCCGCGCCCTTGCTGCTATAATAATAAGCATTTTTTAACTGATGCCCACTGGCAGAATTAGGAAGCGGAACTAAAATCGCCGGCTTATTCAAATTAATTATCTCCGCGATATTATTCGCTCCGGCCCTGCTAATAACCAGATCGCTTACGGCATAAGCATCATTGAGATTATTCAATAAAAAAGGATAAAGATGGTAATTCTCAATATTCGCCAGGCCAAAATCGATAATCGTTTGTTTTACGTCTTTATAATTGCCAACCCCGCACTGATGTATGACTTGAACCTTCGTAACAATCTTAACAATCGCCTCCAGCACTATATTATTAATTTTTTGCGATCCCTGGCTTCCGCCTAATATTAAAATCACAGGCAAGTCTCTTTTTAAGCCGAACTCCTCTATCGCCCGATCCTTATTCCCTTGAAAAATTTCCCGACGAACCGGATTGCCTGTAAAAATTATTTTCTTCTTGGCAAAATAATTTCCCGCGTCAGTAAAAGAAACCGCAACTTTATTCGCCATCTTTCCTTCTATGGTATTCGCCAGTCCCGCCACTGAATCAGATTCATGAATAATTATTGGAATATGAAAAACCCACGCCGCCAGCGCGACCGGAAAAGACGCATACCCGCCTTTTGAAAATACCACATCGGGCATAAACGAATAAACATAAAAAAAAGATTGAATTATGCCAATCGGTAAATTTACTAAATCAGCAAAATTATCAGCTGACCAGTATCTGCGCAATTTATACGTCTTGATGGTTTTAATCGGAATGCCAAAATTAGCCACAACCTCATTAAACGGGCTCTCGCTGCCTATAAATAGAAAATTTGGTATTCCGCCAGACGCATTTAATATTTCTTTTACTTTCTCGGCTACTGCGATAATGGGCATAATATGCCCTCCTGTTCCGCCGCCGGTAAATAATACTCTCATGGTAATAAAATAATTGATAACCCCATTGAACTGCCAATAAGCAGAAAGCTTATTTCTAAAACTTTCTGCTTTTTTGGAATTTGCCGGCTATTTTACTTTTTTTTACCCGCGCTGATTTTTTTAGCCGCGCTGGAAATATTTTTCCAATGCGATTTCAATTCATCCGCGAAAGAAGATAATTCAGTCGCGCTAACATCTTTTAAAACTTCGTATTTTGGCTTAACTTCGTCAACTATTTGATTATATTTTTCCTGCGTCAATCCTTGAGCTTTTTTGACTTTTTCAGCTGTTTCTTTTTGCATTTCGTTCATCCAGCTTTTAATTTTTATTGCGGCTTTTTTCCTGTCTTTAGGCGATGTTAAAAGATAAGCGGCTAAAGCCGCGCCGGCTGCCAGCCCGGCTCCAACTAAAACTTTCTTCGCCGTACTGTTGTTTTTTTTCTTTGCCATATTTTTTACTTGCCCTGTTAAATAAAATTATTTAAGATTTTATTTAATTAGGATTAGTTTAATTAATTATTTTTTTAAAAACTTACTAATGCCTTTAATGATTTTTTTTATTATTTTTCCGCTCGCAAGCGTCAAACTATTCTCAAGCATTGTTAATTTTTCTTCCAAACTGCCTTCGAGAGCCTTCACCCGTTTTATAATAATAACCGCGTCCTGCAAAAAAATTATCGCATAATAAAAAATCATACTTAACTCAACCGCCAAGATAAGCAGTAAAACCGCAATAAATAATAAAAGAAAATCTTGCATACTGCGTTAAAATTAACCGGTCGTCGAAGCCATCCTCGGCCAGACGCCGAGACTAGGCGATCAAAACCGCAAATCCTTCGAACGGCGCGATAACAATTAGATAAGCACTTTCTAATTATACCACATTTAAAAAATAATAAAAGGCCTAAACTATCAATCCCCTATTTTCCACATTTAATAAGACTTTCTTGGAACATGCCTTGAAACATTTAATATTACCCCAACCCCAAACAACGCGGATGCTAACGCAGACCCGCCATAGCTGATAAAAGGTATGGGAACTCCCGTCAATGGCATAAATTGCGTAATCGCGGCAATATTCATAAAAAATTGAAAAACGAGCATAATGGTAATTCCTGAAACCAATAATTTTCCAAAATTATCCGGCGCGTTCTTGGCTATGGTAAAACACCGCCAGATAAATATTAAAAACAAAGTGATCAATGCCGCAATGCCCGCGAAACCCAGTTCTTCCCCGATGATAGCAAAAATAGAATCGCCGAAAGGCTCAGGCAAATAATTATATTTTTGCCGGCTCATGCCCAGTCCCAAGCCGAATAATCCGCCTGAGCCTATTGCAATTACCGCTTGATTGACCTGATACCCCGTATCTAGCAAATCAGCTTTCGGGTTTAAGAAAGTTATAAAACGCTCCAGTCGATAAGCGCTTATTTTAATAAAAACCGCCAGCGCGGAAATTCCAAGAACTATTAGCGCAAAAACATGAATCAGTCGGGCTCCGGAAATATAATAAAGCGACAAGGCCGATAATGCAACAATGCCAAGCATTCCTAAATTTGGCTGAGCGATAATAAGAACGCTCAAGATTGCCATAATAACCAAAAACGGGAAAAGCGTAGATTTTACATTATTTATCTTGCTTCCTTTTTTATCAAGCCATGCCGCCAGATAAATAATAAAAAACATCTTAACGAACTCAGACGGCTGAAAGGTGTATGACCCAAGAGCAATCCATCTCGTTGCTCCGCCATGTTCTAAAACTGAAGATGTGACAAGAATGGCAACTAAGCCGGCAATGCCTAAAGCAAAAAGAGGCAAAGATAATTTCACCCACCGGCGATAATAAATTTTTGAAGCGAGCAGAAACAAAATTAATCCCGGAAGAATTCCATAAATAATCTGATGCTTGGCATAATAATAACGATCGCCAAATTCCAAACCTTTAATAATGCTGGCGCTGGCAACCATTACCAAGCCAAAAACCAGCAAAAGAAAAACTACTCCGAGCAAAACATAATCCGGCTTATAAGACTTTGCCATAAATTAGGCCTGCTGGCGCTAATTTCGCGGAATCTCGCGGAATTAACGCAGAAGGATCGCGGAATATTGAAATTCCTTAACGATAAATTATGAGTTTTAATTTTTCATAAACCTCCCGCGCGATCAATTCGGCGTCGGCGGTAAGATGATGCTCGCAAGACACAAAAGACGCCAAAGACTCAATCCGAGCCGCTTCGTTTTCCGGCTTTATCCTCCTGCCTTTTGCCGCGGCAAGAATAATAAATTCATTTGGCGTTTTCAGATCCATCGGAGAATAGCCGGGGCGCAAAAAATCCAATTTGCCATTTTTAAGGCGATAAACGCCGCTCCTCGCCTCTTCGCTTGGCGCGCAAATTTTTCTTTCTTTGTTCCTCAGCACTAATTGCGAACCGAAAATAGCCAAAGTATTTTTATCGAACAGCTCTTTCGCCGAAGGGCTAATTTCATATTCTATTTCCAAAAAATCAAGAAAATGCAAAGCAAGCAAAGGAAGCGCCGAATTTTTAATTTCCAATTTTGTATAAAAAGGAATGGAAGCGACAAATCGCGGATTAATTTCGATCAAATACACATCATCGTTCTTTTCGCTTATGATAAAATCAAGACCAAAAATGCCTTTGTATCCTTTGTCTTTAAGATACTGCCCTATTTTTTGGCCAATTTCATTAATTTCACCGAAAGCTTTAGTTGAAAGAGAAAGCGCCCCCCAATCATTTCCGCAAGTCGTACTGCGATTATTTGTTGCCAGCTCTTCGCCTGTAATCTGATAACACGGCTTGCCGACATAAACATCCTCGCGAGCAACGCAAGCATTAACCGTTGCCGGAACGCCATGAATAAATTTCGATACTTTTACCGGAAAAGTTCTCTTGCTGGATGATTCATGAAAAAAAGCATCCCTAAGCTTAATATAGTCATCTTGGCTTCTAATGAAAAAAGTGGAGCTTCCGGCATAGCCGCTATTAAGCTGGACGACAAAATAATCGTAATATTTTTTCAATTCCCAATAACTAAGCCGCCCGAAATCTATCGTTTCCGCGTCGGGAATTCTTACGCGCAAACTTTTGGCGATAAATATAAAATTAAATTTATCCTCTGCCGCCTTTGATAGAATTGTCGAATTATTTAAAATTTTCCAATTATTTTCCAAAGCGATTTTTTCGGCCGCGAGCGACGGCTTGAATACAACCACCGCCGCTTGCGTTCCCGTCGGCGTATTTTCCTTTATATATTTTTTAACCGCCTCATGGCCCAGCAATATCGCGGAACTTCTAAAAATCACATTCTTCCTGCCAAGCTCCTTTTCCAAGCAAAAAATTTTCGCGCCCGCTTTTTCCAAATAATCCACCTCATCATCATAATCAATGCAAATAATATGATAATTGGGAATAATATTCTCCAAACCTATGCCTCTGTCAACAACATTGGAAACATAAAAAATCGGAGTTTTTAAATCCTCAAAAATCATATTGATATCATCTAAATTATTTACCGAATACGCCATATATTAAATTCAAAAGATGCGTATATTGTATCATTTTTTTAGAAAAAAAACAAAAAACCTTTTTGGGTTATCAAAACAAAAAAACAAACATAAATATTTCAACAAAAAAACTAATAAAATGCTTTTATAACGCCCAGGATTGCTCCTGTCACTATTAGACCCGCGATGATAATGCCAACGCTAATCAAAAATAACGCCCGCCGAAAAGGAATTCCAAACAAATACGCCGCCAACGCCCCGCTCCACCCGCCTGTCACCGGCAAAGGAATCGCCACAAAAATAATTAAAGCCAGCGATCCCCACTTAATCTGGGTATCGCTGAATTTTTTCCTTGTTCTGGCAAACAAAAAATTGAAAAACCGCTCAAAAATAGAAAAACGATTAATTAAAAAATCGGAAACCGGCTTAATTAATAGCAGAACAATGGCCGCCGCGGAAATATTTCCAAGAATAGACCAAAAAAACGCGCTCAAAGGAGACATTTTATAAACCCCAAGCGCTAAAGGGATTGCCGCGCGCAATTCGCCGATTGGAGTCATCGCTGTTAAAAAAGTTGCTAGTTCTCCGGACATATGGTATTAATTTAAAATTGAAAAATGAATTTTAATTCCAAAGCCCAAATTACAAATGTCAAATCAATCCCGAGCACTCGGGACAAAATCCAAATGGCAAAGTAATTAATTTGGTTTTTAGTCATTTGACATTGAATTGACATTTGAATTTTGACATTTGGCATTAACAAAAATTTTATCATTTTAATCCGTCGCTTTAATTTTTAATATTTACATTTACTGATTATTTCCGCCATTTCCTCAATATTCTCCGCTCTAAAAATATTATCACCCTTCTCGTTATCTATTTTACCATTTGCTTTCTTTCCTGTCAGGAGCACTGCGACTTTTTTGCCTTTTAATTTATCTTTTAATTTTATCGCGCCGGCAAAACCAGCCGCGCTTTCGCATCCGGTTTCAATATTATTTTTTTTTAAAATTTTTTCCGCTTTCAAAATTTCAATATTTGAAACAACAGCTCCGCCGCCATTCGAATTTTTGATTATTTTTAAAATCTTGGCTAATTTTTCCGGCGGAATATTTTTGGAAACAATACCCCGCGCCAAGCTTTCTTTTTCAAAAATAAAATTTTTATCAAAATTTTCCGCGATTGGATGAATTTTAGAAGTTTGAACCGCATAAATCTCCGGCGTTTTCCCAATTTCGCCAAGTTTTATCAAATCGCGAAACGCTTCGGCAATTCCCAAAATCGTACTGGCGCTAGAGGTGGGAATAAAAATCGCGTCAACCGCGCCGCAATGCTCAAAAATTTCAAAGGCGATTGATTTCAAGCCATAATAAGAATTTTCGTCCACGCTCGGCCGAAGATTCTTGATTTTAAATTTTTTTGAAGCTAAATCCGCCAATGTCCGCGCGTGGCGGGAAACAATAATCGTAGCGCCTGCCCTGAGCGCGGTCGAATGGCCAAAATCCGCTATTCTAGCTATTTTTTCTTTGTCAGTTTTGGGAGAAACAAAAACAAAAAGTTTTATTACGGCTAATCGGCAATAAGCCGCGGCGGAAACCGCCGCGTTGCCGGAAGAAGAAACGATCAAGACTTTTTCGCCGTTTTCTTTGGCGCGCGATACTTGATACGCAAGCAATCTGTCTTTGTGCGAGCCGTTGGGGTTCAAGTCCTCGCGCTTAAAAATCAGTTCTTTAAAACCTAAATCTTTGGCAATATCCGGCGCGCTAATTTCCGGCGTATTTGCCTCAGCCAAAGTAAGTTGATTTTCTTTTTTAATCAGCGGATAAAAAGCGGCGTAACGCCAGATATTTTTTAAATTGGCGTTAATTTTCGATTGAAATATTGACATTTTAAAATTTTATGATAAAGTTAAAAATAGGAGGTAAGCTAAAATGAATTTAGTTAGCTGTTTAATTTTTATTTTGGTTTTTTTGTTATTTGTGTTTCTAATGCATTTAACGAAAAAATCAATAACATATGAATTTCTAGAAAGAATGTAATTCTTTCTAGTTTTTTTATTTGACTCAAAAGCCAATTTTAGATATTATTATGCTAGATACTAATATGCTAATATAAATTTTATGAATTCTCAATGTGAAGTTTGCAAAAAAGATGTTTTAGCCGATGATTTCCCGGATGTTACTGTCGGCGATGTTATCAACTGCCCGCACTGCAGCTGCGAACTGGAAGTAATCAGCGTTGATCCGCTCGAAGTTCAAGCGCTGGAAGAGAAATGATGAACCCGAAACTAAAGCAGGATGATATTTTAATTTTATCAAAAGCGCATTTTATTGCCTTGAATAAAAAATATTGACTTACATTGTCAAAAGGCAATAAAATTCGAGCGAGGTTCGGCTAAATTAGTTATTTCAAAATAGTCCCTGCCGAGCGTCTTTTGATAAAATTAAAATATCAGC
>Ga0180732_1001175_pt1 | contig 17155 bp, 20 predicted proteins | sample KR11_01MetaG_FD_148674 | JGI IMG/M metagenome (GOLD analysis project Ga0180732, IMG submission 148674) | Groundwater microbial communities from the Olkiluoto Island deep subsurface site, Finland - KR11_0.1 MetaG | ecosystem: Environmental > Aquatic > Deep subsurface > Groundwater | place...
AATGCTAAGGATGTTGCCCGTAGTCCCAGATCGGATATAAAGGTTAATGGGATCCCTGAACAGGCGATAGGTTATTTGAAACTGCCTGAATTCCCCGGACAGTTATTCAGTATGGGTGATGTATTCCAGAGATTCCATGCCAGCGCAAACGGTATAAACACAGGAGCGCAGGAACAATCACCGGGCATGGTTCGCGGAGGAATGAATGCGTTGGAGATGATGTTGCAGAGTAACACTGGAAGGCAGTTCCTTGCGGCTATTATGATTCGGTCAGGTGGACTTGAACCCGCAATCGAAAAGACCCTGATGAAAAAGCAATTGATAATGGATGAGGATGGTGAAACATTTGTTGAACCTGCCTATGACCCGAAAACAGGGGATGTTAATTACGACGAACAGACCGTGACACTTGATGATATACGCCATGTTTATAGAATCGAATTGGATATGCCTGCCGCCCGGATGAATGAGATGGCAAGTTTCGGACAGCGCACTTCCGTATTCGACAGAGCGCAGAAGAAATCTGAACTTTTTGACCAGAGAGCATTGTTTGAATATCTTGAAGAAGATGACATGGCTATCAGAAAGATGATGTTACCTGAAGATGTTGTCAGGGAAAGACAGGACAGAATAGCTGAAGCAAACATGAAAAATGTAGAAGCTGGAGCAGAAGGCAATACTCCAGTTCCACCAGCCGAAGGCGAAATGGCTCAGGTTGGCGCAATGAATATGTTGCCGCAAATATAGGAGGCAATAAATGAAACAGGGATGTCTGGAAATAAAATATGACATAGCATCGGTATCGGCAGAAGAACGCATCAAGTTTGAAAAGGAACTCAAAGGGGTGGCCGGAAGGAGTGGATTCGATCTACTGGAAGCCGGGCAAAGTCTCGTTGAAGGCGAGAGGGATTTGCTCTTTGTAAGAAACATTAAGCGCACACAACGCGAAGTAAATGGCAAAGAAGCAAAGGTCAATCCGCCTACGGAAAAGAAAGCAAAGGTAGAACCTGCAAAGAAAGCGTAGTTTATGATTCCACAATTGGCGGGATTAACCAAGCAGGGAATAAATGATTACGTTGCGAATCTCAAACATAACATTGAGATGGCGCATACATGGAATGATATTGCGAATTCAAGACATGGAGAGTTTCTGAAAGTTCAATTCCTGAAGGAACTGGATTTTTGGAAAGGGCAGTATTCGCAGATTGATGCTGGGTCCCCTGCGGCAACAAATCTTTTGTCGTTCATACAGGGGATAGAGATGGTCTTATCCCGGAAGGTCAACGAATTAAACTCAAAGGGCAGACAGGCTGAGGTTGACCAACAGGAACTCGACCAGATAAGTGAATTTCTGGCACTTAATAAAACTCAGGAAAAAATCGGCCATACGTTGTTACCAACGGGCTATGTAAAAACCAAGGAGATTAACAATGCCAAAAATAGAAGAAGTTGAAGGACTGAAGGAAAAGATTGAAGCACTTGAAAAACAGACCAAGAGCCAAGAGGATTTAATTCAGAAGTACAAAACAGAGGCGGGACAGGTACGTGCAACTGCCGATGAAATCAAGGCAATCATTGGAGATAAGGAAGCCTTTCAGAAAATCATTGACTCTGTTAAAGCAAAGTCTGATAATAGTGATGTTAAGGTTCAGTCAGCAGTCGGGACCGAAACCAAAGGAGGGAAAACCGAAACGCCAGTCGAGGATTTGCGCAAGAAGATGACGATAGATCAGAAGGCAAGAGCTAATGAGATGTTCAAAAAGCTGAAGCCGGAAGATAGAAAAGCCATCAAAGCTGATCCTGAGAAGCGTAACGAGTTTTCCAAAGCGGCTATGGAGGCCGTATCCGAGGTTCCCGAAAGCCTGTTCGACGATGAATCTGCAAGTTCCGAAGAGGATAAGTTTGGATTCAGAAATCTTTTCGGATTGGTGAACAAAGAAAAGAACTTTGTACCCGGTAGCAGAAACGTTGGTGCGAGTGGGTTTGCGGGAGCAGATGGCAAGACCACTCAGGAATCCACATCAAGACGTTTAATTGGGGGTAAAATCCCAAGACCTACTCCGGGTGCGCAAACGAAGGAGTAAGTTATGTACAGAGTAAGTTTGCCTTATACAACCCGGACAACGGGTATTGATGTTTTCGATACGGACAACCTGTATCGTCAACGTGACATTGATACTCAGTTGCAGATGCTGAATCAGGATGATGGAACTTTTTTGAAAGTCCTCGACCTGTGGAGCACCGAGGACCCGGCCCAGAATCCAATCTACTACTGGATAGAAGATGAAATGTTGCCGATCTATACGCAGGTTAATCTTGCGGCTGGATATGCGGCTACTATTACATCCATTGTAGTTGACGATTCGCGTTTATTTGTAGAGAACTCAGAAATTCATGTACCCCGCACATTGGAAAATATGAGGGTAACTGGCGTTGTGTATTCGACTCACACGTTGACAGTTGTACGTGGATGGAATGGTTCGCCTGCCGCCGCACTCGTAGATAACGATGTGCTTATCGGTGGTGTTGCGCATTTGCCTGAAAATGCAGATGCCAATGATGGTACTGGCAGAATCCCGGGAACAGAGAAATATAATTTCATTTCTCGTTTCTCTGATTCCTTCAAGGTATCAGACGTTCAGCAGAACTCTCTCATGTTTCAGACCAATCAAGGTAAGGTTGGAACAATTGAGTACGAAGTTCAGAACAAGATGTTTGAATGCAAACGCAAAGTCAATAAGGCCCTTATATTCCAACACAGAGGCACAACCACGACCTCGGATGGTACGATCTATTGTTCGCAGGGGTTTGTGCATTACATTGAGGACAATGTTCTCAATTTGGGTGACCAGAATGATAACTTGTCATGGCCTATCATAAGTGACTGGCTTGACGTTCTATTTGAGCCTACGGCATCGTCTGGCGAAAAACTGATCGTCGCTGGTAACTGGCTGTTTGGGTCGTTCACACGCATGGCCCGAGACATGGGTATGCCTCCGGTGAAATATTACATGCCTGAAATCTCAGCAGAGATGATTGATATTACTACCGAGTCGGGTAATACCTGCAAGGTGGTTCTTGATCGGCATGGCTTCCCTGTCGAGGAAGGTCTAGCTGGATGGGGCATTTGCGTTGATATGGCGCATGTAATGAAGAAGGAATACAACGGTGAACCGATGACATGGAGACAGAACATTCAGACCGCCGCATCACATGTGCGACAGGATGAATACTTTGGGAGTTTCTCTCTGAAACTCAGGCATCCATCTGTTCATGGTTATATCCGTGGAGCCGCAAAGTCCATAGTTGACTAGGAATTAACAATCAACGTGTAAGCATAATATAGCTTAACTACATCACGGAGATAAGAATGAAGGAAATTAAAATTAAAAGTTCGCAAGATGCCGAACAAGTTGCTTCTCCTGTGGATACAGAAGAAGGTGTTACTCTTCCTGTCGAAGTTAAGGAGCCAAAGGTTCCCGGCAAAGAAGGTGAAGTCAAGATCGTCACTTGGCAGTTTAAGAAGCGGAATTATCAGGTTGTGACAAGTACTATTGATAAGATCGCTGAAAAAACTCGTTCAGGTGCTTTTCGCAAACGTGTTATTAAGGCAAGGAATTGGAGAGTAATTCTTGATCTTAATGTACCTGCCGATAAGGAATTGCACGATTATCTGTTGAGTCACAAGGACATCAACAACGAATATTCCTTACTCACTGACAGGAACAAGTTCGACAAAGTAACTGAAGAGGGTGCGACACTCAAGAAGTTGATGGACATGTCCATACCTCAACTTATGAATTGCATCACCGATGAGGAACTGCATGAGTACGGCCTGATGGCGGGAAGTATTGACAAGCATAATCTTGTTATGGCAATAATGCGGAAAAAGAAATTGGTATAGGAGGTAAGTAATGAAGAAAGTATTGATTGGATTGATAAGTGTGCTTTTCGCCGGAATCTGTTTTGCTGAAAACTATCTCGATGTCGAGGGTAATCAGCATGACCGTATCTGGAAAGAAATGCGAGACAACCAGCATAAACTGGCTGTCGGTGGAACGTTGACGAATGGGTTGACTGTAGCTCAAACATTAACGACTAGCAACTTGGTTACTGTTGGAACAGTTACACTTACTGGAAGTTTGAGTGCTTCCGGTAAAGTGACAAGTTACAGTAGGGCTACGGCTACTGGGCCGAGTACAACGGGGTATATGATAGAACAGGGTACGTTCTCGGGTCAGGCTCAGTTGGCGGCAACTACGGTAACACAGGCGTTTACAGTTGCATTCACTGATAAACCCTACGTTTCCGTAATAAATACAAACAGTTCTGCTTATATTACGAACAGTGCGGCTCCACTTGTTACCGTATCGAACTTTTTGTACACACCGTATGCTGGTACGGGTGTTGTATATAATTGGTTAGCTATTGGCACGAAGTCCAACTAAGTTGATAAGGAGGAAGTAAATATGCAGAAAATTGTAAATGATAACATTCCCGTTCGTACCGCCATAATGCGGTTTGCGGATTCGTATTGTCCTCTAATGAGGGTGCAGTACGTGGACATCAGCAAGGATGCGGAAAATCCAAATCCATATGTGAGATTAAGTGCAGATGCAAATGGAAGTACAGGGACGAAACTGATCGTACTTCTGAACATCGGGGCAAGTGCATCCGATTATACGCAATACCAGTTCTCGGGTTATGCCACTGGCATTACAGACCCCGGTGGTATTGACGCATCACCTACGCATACGCAATGCACAACGCTCAAGGCATTGATAACGGCTTTGAATGCCATTGATGGGGTAGTGGCGCATCGTCTACATGCCCCGGCTGACAGGTCCTTGGATACAGATGACTTCTTGGATATCACATCCTTTGCTTTAGGCCCACTCTGGGTTGACACATTGTATGCCGATGCCTCGGAAGTGCTGACATGCGCCTATCGCCTTGGTATTCCCGAGAATATCAATGGCAAGATTGGTAGAGGGAGACTTGAATTGGTACATATCAATTCGATCTTCTCGCATACGACAGGTACGTTTAAGATGTCGTATGACCCGAACGAAACCGATGAGGCTGATGAGGAACTTCTGGGATTCAATAGGGCTCTCGGAACAACTGCAACGTTGACTGAACTTTGGAACTTCCATGAAGCTCCCATAGTTCAAAAAGGTCCGATACTGTTCGAGGTAGATGGCGCGGCATTGACCGCTTCCGCTACAGCGGCATATCTGGCAATCGCGTATCGTAACGCTGAACATTAAAAGAACGCCCCGTCTATTCCGGGGCACTTCGCCGGGATAAGGGGTAGAGGTTTTGCTGTCTTGTTTCCTCTACCCCTCCCCTGCAAGGAGAGACTATACATGAAACGATTTATCGCACTTTCAATAGCATTGATACTTTTAGTCGCAAGTTTTGTTTTCGGTATCGAGAAGAAACAATATGGTTCTACCATGCCGGGGCAGACTTACTTTGTGAGTTGGAGTAATGTCGCCGCAACATCTACCTGTGTTTACACAAACAAGGAAATTGAGATGTGGTATCCGACGAAGGTGAGTCTATGGTACACGGATGGTATAATCGCTACATCCACGTTGGATTTGGTTTCCGTAATAACTACGGACATCATAGCCGCTGATACGGTTACTACAAATGATGGAGGGGTAGTCAGCACAAATCATTTTCATGGGGCTGTGACAAATACCACGTATCAGTACATCACAAATCGTATATGCACATTGACCAATGCGGCAAATGCGATAGTTCAGTATCCAGTAGGTGTTGATGCGGAATCCAAGTTAAAGAACGTTTACGTCCTAAAGGGAGACATCTTCCGATGGACATTCGGACAGACGAGTAGTTTGTTTTTCGGACTCGTAGGCAAAAGATAATTGGAGGGCAAGGCCATGCGTAGCAAGTTACTGACAACCTGCCTTGCGGCTTTGCTTTTTGCCTTGCCCGTACTGGCAGAAAATCCACGGATACCGAATGATATAAATTTTGAATTACCCGCCAGTGATACTCAATGGCATATCATAACTAAACAGAACAACACTCCAGTACTCAGGTTTTATACTTATCAGGGTACAAGTGCATGGTCGAGTCTTGGATGGACTGGCAAGTTTAAATATTCCAAAACAGATTCTTCTACAGGCATGGCTGAGATAGCCGGAACGTCTTTCACAAACTACATAGACTTTCAGGCTGTAACAAATTCTTTTTCTGCCCCTGTCTCTAAATGGTATTGCACAGTTTTGCTCTCCACTGGAGTACTGAATGTTTCGCAGGCAAGTGGATTGTTAACAATAGAGAGAGCACCTGAACTTAATTCATCTCCTATTATCAATGCCGCTCCATTGATTGATTGGTCCCGATATAGATTTACCAATGCTCCTATTTACGGTCCTTACCTCGGAGGGAGTAATACAAGTTTAAGGATAGTAGGAACTAATGGGCAGTATTACATTGATATTACAACAACCAATTTAATTGATTTACTGACCTTCGGAATTTTGACCAACAGCGTCACAAACGTTATAACGAAACTCAATGTCATTTCCAACCGTGTTGTAATTACCGAGGCGCAGATTGTATCCAACATCAACAACATCGCCAACGCTTCTAATTTTGTTTATGGTTCCGAGAATGTCACCAACGGCGCAAACATGACCCGCAGGATAACACTCGGCGGCACAAATTATTTGATTACAGGCGAGGGCGGTGAAACGAACACGGCTTACATTGCGAGCAACCACACATTTAATATTGTGATGCCGAAACTGGACGCAACGAGTAACACTCTTGTTACGGCGACGGGTACACTGGCAACTGCCTTGCAACCCGCTTCCACTAGTAACTGGCAGGTGGGAAGTCACGCCGGATTCTTGGCATCGGGTAGCAACAACAATGTTCTAGTCAATGGTGCTGGTTATGTCGCCAGCAATTCAACTCCTATGTTGTATGGTGATAACTTCACCAACATCCCCAGCGGTGCGATTACTGGTGCGGTAGACGTAACGACATTGGGATTCTTCACCAATAACTTTACGGGAACGGGAGTCAATCTTTTCGTTACTGGAAATTTAAACGTGAATGGAACAAACATAATGTCTGAAGTGGAAATCCATACTCAGAAAACCACAACCGCGCATGGTGGGATAGCCACCTCCGCGCAGGGTGCAAAGGCCGATACGGCTCTCCAGAATTTTGCGCCGTTCACGGTTGTTACAAATATTGCCGTAACGACGAATATTGCGAGTGTAACCACGAATTTAACTGTTGCCGGATTGACGACGTATAACGGCAATGCCACGAATTATATATGGGGGGCATACACGGCTGATAGGTATGGTTACAGCAGTCCAGACCCCTTTATCTTTTCTATTTACATAAGTGGTGGAAACTGGATTTTATATCAAGAGGGTGGTGGTGGTTTGAGCGAAACAGGGCCAGCCAATACTGACCCACCTATCGGAGAATACACAGGCAACGATACTGCGGCAACCGTATCTTACACATCAATCACGACCAACTACACCTATGTCACCAATACCAGCTACACCATTTTTGCAAGTGGCTCGAATCCGGTGACGATAATTACGCTGACGAATGTTCCGGCCAATGCTGTTACAGGTTTGTTGAGCATTTTGAATATGCCAAGTCAAGTCCTCACCAACAACCAGCCAACGGTAGCGTTTGGCACGGCAACAGTTTCGCAGGCGAATATAACCAATGTTACCGTCAACGGCAACATCACTTCATCAGGTACAAACACAGCAGCGGAATTCATCGGCAATGGAAGCGGGGTGACGAATGCAAATGCTGGAACATTTTCTGGTAGTGGAAAAGTGATGATGACAAACGAGACATATTCTTTCACACCCGCAAATAATAATGCGGCGATACAAGCGATCATTGATGCAAGAGCATGGAATCTTGGTGGCAATACTTTGACATTTTCTTATGGTGCAGGAACATATACTAACACTTCTTTGGTGTGGTCTAATTATTACAATGGAACTTTAACCATAACAGGAGTCGTGGTATCTAATAGTGTAGCGCATACAAATCAATCAACGGTTTTCGATTTGAACACATCGGCTGGTTTTTGTGCAAGACTTCTGAAATGTTCTGCTATTTCAACATTTAAAAATATTAAAATGTTAATTACTACAGACACGAATCGAATAGGTGTCGATATATCGTCGTGCACTTTTGTTTATGTGCAAGACTGTTTTTTTCGAGGAACCGGCGTGGCATCACTATCTACGGCCATCAATTTAAATGATTCAGGTATGAATACATTTCAGAACAATGCCTTTGATAATATCCAACGCGCACATCAAAGCCTTACGGCACATTCTTACATCTCTGGTAGTAAAACATTGGGCACAAATCCTACGTATGGATTAGTTTGCTATTACGGCGGTATTGCACAGCGTGGAGATACAAACGCTTGTGGAGTAACGGCTAATTATGTCGCCAACGGCGGTTTGATTATTACATCAGCAGGATTAATAACACCATAAGAGGAGATTTTTATGACCTATATTTTATATGAAAAAGAAACGGGGAAAATCATTTCAACAAGTGAAACAGTTCCGCAAGTCACAGAGGATCAAGTACAAATCGGCAATGTGACTTTAGGCGGTATTGACTGGAACAAAATTTCTCTGGCGACGACAGCAGAAAAAGTTGATGCCGGTACGGATATTTCCAAAATCATCAAACAGGATATTGCCTACAAAACTTTGATTCCTGTTTCATTGGAATCCCGAATCAAGACGCTTGAAGAACGTGTGGCGATACTGGAGAAACCATGACACAGAAAATCATAGCATTGTTGGCGGTGGTGATGTTAAATATGTTTCCACATCTGTTTGTTCAATATCCGGTAAATATTGGTATCAGAAATGCCAAACCTTTTACACAACGCTTTTATTGTTCCGTATTTTCTAGGGCAGGTTCGTATATAAATAACATCGTCAACGGTAAGTTTAGAGTTGCCGTTATCTTGTCCTCTTGGCGTTGCTTCTGGATGCGTATATTTTCCGTTTCGCGTGCCTTTTGCCATACGTCCCTTTTTAGTCGCGTCCATCATGTTATCTTTGTCGGTTCCGATAAACAAATGTTCCGGATTTACGCAAGAAGGATTATCGCAAGTATGGCAAACACAATATCCAAATGGTATTTTCCCTTTGTGAATAATATAACTAACTCTATGAGCAGGTGCTTCCGTTCCTCTCCTTCCCATAGTAATCCGTCCATATCCATTATTAGTTTTGGCTCCTTTCCAATTCCAGCAAGAATCAGTTATTTCAACTTTATCCCAAAATCTTGTCATTGGATTTGTAACTACTTTATTGTTCATGTGTATTCTCCAATCTTATTTTGTATACATACATTCTACACGCACCATGAATATACTGCAAGGATAAATTATGAATAAAATAATAGTCATTGCGATGCTTGCTTGTTTGGGAATGATTTTTGCTGATTCTGGTGTATTAATATTGAAGGATGGTAAATTAATAATAACAAAAGAAGGAATTGTTCTTACGGCAAAAATAGGGACAACTACTACCACTTCTTCCACCACGACGACGACGACGCAGCCGGGATGGACAGATTATACAAATTTATTGTTCTATCATGATTTTGCAACTACCTCCGGAACTAGGGTTGCGGTTGCTCAAGGGGACACTAATTGGAATATGGTTTATTTGTTCAGTGGTTTTAAGCAAGTAGTTCAAGGTTCAGGATATGTTTATAATTTTGTTCAAGCTGCTGATGATCTACTCTACACCGACCCAGCAGTAACTATGCCAGCTTGTACTGCCATAACAGTGATGGCATGGCATAAAATAAGAAGCGTTATAGTTGCCGCAACCAGCATCGACATTACTTTGGATAGTGCCAATACTTTTATTTTATATGATAACAGCGCCGCCGGTAAATGGGCCTGGCTTACTTTTGGTGGAGGACAATTTGGATATGTCCAAAATCAAACGGCACTTGCGACAAACGTATGGTATCATATTGCTTGTACTTGGAATAAATTAGTAGATGGCGGAGTTCCTCATTTTTATCTTAACGGAGTTATTGACGATGATATTACAATACAAGGGGGGAATACAGCAACCATTGGCCCGTTTTCCTCAATTTTGGCTGGTATAGGAAATGATGTGTCAATACATCCAACTCGCACACTAGATGGGTATATGGGCGATGTGATGGTTTATACAAATCGGTTATTAACCAGCAACGAACAGCTTCAAGTTTTTAACGCTCAAAAAACAAAGTATGGCCTGTAACGGATGATACATAAACTCATAGAAGGACTTGTTCATCATAAGTGCATCATTACGCAGGGCGCGGCGTTTGTGCAGATGTTTATGATTTTCTTTATCGGCGGCGTTTCGATACAGAGTTGGATTGAGAAACATTTTCAATATTCAATAAATGTGGCCGTACCTGTTGTTGTGGCGGTGATTGCCGCATGGGTAATCGGCAGGATTATGCTGGCAACGGGCATGATTAAGAGCGAACAGAGTTGGTACTTCGAACGCAATAGAGTTCTGGATGAATTGAGGCAACAGAAATGATAGTCTACCAATTAGATTGGGTGTTTGTTGTTATTGGATTCATCTGGGAAAGTAGTGAACAATGACCGTTGGAATTAAACTAGGCGGGCTGAACATGGGAATTGACACCGATAGGGAAAACTGGTCTATGCCCGGTATGCCGTGGAAGATGTGGTTTCAAAAGCAAATGGAGAGAGTACGCGTTTTCTTTTTTCAAACGGCGGTATTTATGATATTTGTTCCGTTGATGATAGGGTCTTATGCAATTATATTGTTCTGGTTTGTAACGGGAAAGAATTCAAGATGAAACAGCAAAAGATAAAACTTATTCGCGTGAAGTTTGTGGCAGACTGGGAATTGCCTCAGCCTAGAATCCGGCATGGCGAGGAATATGATCTGCCGATAGTTGTGATGGAAAAACAAAAAAGGAGTATGTTCAGATGAAGAAATTGATAGTGGTTGTGGCAGGATTGCTTGCGATGATGAACGGTTGCAAGACCGATGATTTCGATTTTGACATACCGCCGATTGTGACACCGACAACTACAACTACTGTTCCAGTTCCCACGACAACCACAACACAGCCCACCGTTGCCGACACTACTGGAGAAAATAACATTGTACCAGCGCAACTGTACGCACCTGTGTATTCTATTGATGGCGCGACTGAAGGCAAACTATCAGTTTGGAACCCTGCCAACAGCAAGGGAAAGGGCAAGGCTATATTTGCGGGAAAATATTGCAATAAAATCGCATGGTGTACTTTCTTCGCTGAAGGTTATCAGGAAAAGGGCAAACGATCATTCCCGAACGAGTCCAGTAATAGACCGAGATTTTACACGCTCACAGGAATTGATAATCTACCGCAATCAATTTACATACGGGCACATATCATTGAAAACGGTGTTGCAAAGGACATCTATATTTACATCGCGGATACAAGGAAAAGGCAGGTGTGATGAAGCTCTTTTTGAAAATAGCATGCGGGCAGATGGTTGCGATGCTCTTGCTCTGGGCGTATGTTGCGTGTGCGGGGGAGAAGTATCGTGAATTTCTTGAATCACAATGCAGGTGGTGTCATAAGTCGAACGTGCGATTAGTTATTCATCATAAAAAGTTACAGAATGACCACCCTGAACTGATGAATGTGAAAGAAAACTGTGTTACTTTGTGCGACCCTTTTATTCTACGTTCTACTGGTTGTCATTGGAAGATTGGACATCGTGGTATAAATTGGAAATATGATAATTCGGCATGGACAGAGATACTGTTTGAGAAATAAGGGGTGAGATTATGAACGGCGAAACGGGAATCGTGAACGGTTGCGGCAAGAAACAGTATGTAAACCTCAAAGACCCGCAACACATCAACGTAATGGTCTCTGTCGGGACTTTGATTACCCTTATAATTTCTGCGGTTACTCTCACATACAAACTCACTACCTTTACAAACGAGCAAAAGAACTACCGCGAGAAAGTTGACCGCCGTTGGAATATGACATGGACAATACCGGAACATGGTTACTGGGTACGCAAAGACGGTGAAAAAACCAAACAGGAACATTACGATCCGATGGATGTAACGGACAAGTTCAAGGAAATGAAGGCAAGTAACTGATGACAACCCAATATTTTCACCTGTACGATATATTGGTAATTTATCAATGGTTATAGGAACGGTCACAGTTATTTGTGACTTTAATACGATAACAATTCCCGAAAAGGTGAATGGATAATGACCCCATCGGAAAAAGATTTGCTCGACCGCGACATTACATGGAATGAGTTCCTTTGCATTGCGATTGCGATAGTATGCCTCATGGCAACCTTCGCCGCGATACTATTCAGGGCGAGGTAACATGGCAATAGATTTTGAACGCTGGAAAAGGTGGATAATCTATAGGCAACCTTGTCCGCATAGGCATAATCCTTTTGGAAGTCACGAGACTTGCGCGCCCTTGAAACATGATGTTGTGTTAAACGGTAACGATATATCTGATGAGTTTCGGCATTATGAGAGTGATTGCCTGATGGAAAATTGCAAACGATTTGACGAACAGGAGAAAGCCAATGGCTGAATTCATAAATACTGGATTTATTTTAAACGGGATTCAACAGCCCAAAGGATTCCATTGCGACGAAATAGGACAGTATCCATATATCCATATCGGTAAATTTGTAATCAGTTACAAAACGCTTTACGAAATAACAGTCAACAAGGATTGTCCGGTTACGTTTATCCATCCAAGCGGAATTCAGTATCGTATGGACAATCATTTTGTTTCTGACCGCATGAGTAACCCGAAGTTTACGCAATGGATATGGGAACCTGCCCGATTCATCGGCCCATTATTCCATGACTCAGGATATTGTTTTGGCGGACTATGGGTATCATGCGACAACGGCAAAAACTTTCGATTCGAGAAGATGACAAGATTTCAAGTGGACAACCTGCTGGCCGTAATGATTAAACATGACCCGTATCCCGGCAGTTATCTATCCATTGCGGCAATATGGTTAGGTGTGCGAGCTGGCGGCTGGACAGGTTGGAAGAAAGGCGATTCGCGTAGACCGAAATTGACAAACACGATTGATATAACGAAACCGCCGATAGCATTTGCATAAGGAGAAATAAATATGACTATGTTTAAGGATTTGGTTGATGACATACTGCGATTATGCAGGGCATCAAATGATAAGGATTTCCAAGAGACAGTTCAGAAAGTTGTGAATAGGAAATACTTCGATATATGCAGGGAATTTTCCGTCAGGGATTTAAGAGATAAGGTTACGTTGGACTTCTCTGCTACAGGCGTGACATCTTCCGGCCTCTGGTTGCCTTCTGATCTTTTCGGAATAGATTGCGTCAGAGATGAAGATGACGAAGAGTTCACAGAAAGAGACAGATCGGAAATAGAAGAAGATGAATTTGGGTACAGGTATTATCGTTATAAGGGAAGTGCAGACCCATTGGTAATAGGTGCTGATATTGCGATTGAACAAGATGAGTCGTCATTTACATCGGTCATTGTTGACGCCTATGTCGCGGCGGCTGGAAGTGTATTGAATCAGTATGTCAGGATAGGTACTGAACCCGGATTTTATAAGATCACAAACAATGCAACTCCCTATGCCATATCCCCTGCATATCATGGTCCTTCGCAGACTGACGGGGATTTCAGGATAAGACCGGAAGAGGATGAGCGATTAGTCATCATTGATGATGCTGAGGCGACTTTGCTTGATCGGGAGATTGATGTTTATTACTGGAAGGCTCCCCGGCCTTTGTATAGGGATTCGGATTTCATTCTATTACCTAGTTCAACTACCCTGCAATTGGTTGTACTTAGGGAATTGCCAGAAGCTAAGTCATTCCGTCCTGTGTCGCAGGGCGAGATAGATGACGAGAGGGCAAAGATGATTAAAAACAATCCTGCATTTGTCCGGGCAAGCAATCCAAGGGACAAGCATAACAACATCATGGATTTGTCTGTTTCCAGAAAATTCTATGGTTCGAGAAACGAGGATTAGTCATGGCTGACCCACAACAATACAATGTAGCACTTGCCCGGGAAAAGTTAAGGGCTCTGGATGCGTTCTTTTTTGAGAACATGGAGAACACCGAGCAATTGCTTATTGGCGATGCCGAGGTCAATATTGCTTGGAAAGTATCTACTCCAGAGGCTATCCCGAATCTTCGCTATTACCTCGATAACTACACATGGGCGACCAATCCTACCAAACAACGGTGGATAGTTGACCCCCAGATCAAGGAAGTGCCTCTTCTGGGGACATGGCGGCAGGTCAACGTAAGGGACATTAAGCGTACCGAGAAGGGTACTGAGTTCTATTATGTCATCCTTACTTTGAGAAAAGGGTATATCAGGACCTTGGTTACTGAAACTGTAGTTGACTATTCAGAGGCAAGGCTTGAGCAATGCCGCCAGATGCCAGCCGGAAACGATGGGGCTACCCCTGTTTCTGAGTTTATCATACTCAAGTGGAACAATGTATCACCGGACAAGGTTGATGCCGTAAAGGGCGAATTGGAGGCGCTGGAGGCTGATACCTTTGCACCTGTCATACGTGGAGAGACATTAGGAACTGCATTTCACAGGCTTTATGTGGCCTCAAACATAGAAACTGACGGTTCTGCCACTATTTCCATGCTTCTTGCGAAACCTGAGTTTACGTTAACAGGGTGTCAGACATGGGCTACTGCCAAACAGTCTACAGTCACTTATCATTGGGATGTACCTCGACGTATAGCCCAAGCCCTGATAGAGACGCTGAAGGGCACAGGCAAGAGCGTAGTGCCCTCCTACAACCCTGCTCAGGGATTGGTTGATATTGTTGAATATGCCCGCGACTACACCGCATTCGGGTCAATCACGGGGACTGTACTGGCTGATCTATGTGATTATACCATGTATGGGGACTTATACTGGGGTGTCTCAAACCCAAACAGCTACACCTGCCCGGTTTACGTACCCGGAGTCATGTACTATAAGGACTTCAGCGATAATGGCGATGGGTCTTACGACGTATCCATACGCTCACGCAAGGCAAGGTATCGCAATTACGATTTGCGTCAGTCAATGGAATCTGCTTTGACTGAAAGATATGAGCGCATTCAGATGTCAGTTACCAGTGAGGCAGTACCGGATATAAGCACAGTCCCGGCAGGCTCGCTCTATCGCCAGCAACGCACTCCCAATGATGATTGTTCATCTACCTACGATACATCGTATGACAGGGGGATGCCTAAGACTGTTACTCTTAAACTCATTCAGTCATCTGCGTTCGAGGATGTGTATGAATCAGTAGACCGAAACAAAGCGACAGTGGCGGATACAACCAATCATGTTGATGGATATATCTATGTGATGAATCCGCAGATGAATGACTTTGGTATTTACGATACTACAAATCGCATACGCAAAGCTAAGGAATCTACGCTAGGAAGAAACGCATCCATTTCTTCCGGCTTTGAGATTGATTACGAGCGCACACTTCGCAATACGGCAACCGTCCTTACTGCTCCCGCGTCTGTTCAGGGATTTATCTACAGGGTGGATAACGAGAAGAATGATTTCGGGATATACGATGCAAGGGAAACGGTGAGGGCGGGTGTTTATGGAGAGATGACACGTTCCCTGTCATCCTCATCCAAGTTCGAGATAGACTATGCCCGTATCGTAAGGAACTCTGCATCAGTAATCATCGCACCTGCCCAAACGAACGGATACATCTATCGAATCAGAAATAACTTCAATGACTTCAAGATGTATGATGCAGATGAAGATGTCAGGCAGGGGGTTTATGCAGAGATAGGGAGTCATCAGGTATCATCAAGCGCATTCTCTGACGATTACGATAGGACAGTCAGGAACTCTACCTCGATCATAACAGCCTTGGCTCAAGTGGCAGGTTCAATCTATACAGTGGATTCAAGCACCAATGACTTTGGTTTATACGATGGTCAGGAGAGGGCGAAACTCGCAAAGGAAGTAGATACCGGACGTATCCGCACCCTGAGTTCAGGTGTTTCAGAAGTATATCAGAGAGTCGTAAGAAACAAGGCCGACATATTGGATACAACCTCAGGGGTTGAAACGTATATCTATAAGACCAGCAACGACGTAAATGATTTTAGGCTTTATGATGCAGGGGAACAGGTAATAAAAAGCAAGCCAGTAGAGTTGTATCATACCTTCAGCACAAACTACGGGACTGGCTGGATACGTGTTTTCAGAAATCTTCCAATCGCTACGCTTGAAGCACGTTTGGATGCTCTGCCTATCAATCCACATATTTCCATCCAGATACAGGATGATCTTACCTATGATGGGACATTGATGTATAGCCCCGGAAGTAACAATAGCGCAACTACGTTCTCAGGGGCAGATGCCTATTGGGTGTCAAATGATTTGGTCTATGACTCGACAAGGAGAAAGGTTTATAAATATTCATATCCCAATTATCGTAAGTTCTACGCCATCAGACAGTCTGCCGCAAATGCTATGAATAACGCTTTTAAATGCGGAGAGAATGATAAGCCAAGGTATGAACATGGACTTTGGGAAGCTGTATATGCTACTGAACCTGAGGTTACATCTGCCCCTACTGCTACTGCTTTATTTGGTTAAGGAGATGTCATGGCGAAATCTGCTAAGGAAATGCAAAAAATAAGGGAAGATGCAAAGCAACATAGAATGCTTATTGAGCGTATAACCAAAGAAGAAAAAGAATCAGTGGCGCGTGGCGAAAAAATGAAGAATGAAATGGCTGGAATTACAGCACCTATTATTGCTAATCCTAATTTTCAGCCAAAGGGAAAATTAAAACAATCATGGGTTGAAGAAATAAAAACAAAGAGAGAGCAGATTCAAAAAGCTCAGGAAGAAAAGAAAGAAGCTCCTGCGCTTACCGAGAAAGAAATGCTTGAGAATGAGCAAAAACAAAAGGAAGCCGAGAAGGATAATTTACCTCAAAAGCAAGAAGAGCCAAAACAGCCTCAGCCAAAATCAATATTCATTGAAGAACCCGGAACTACTTCGCCTAAAT
>Ga0180732_1001176_pt1 | contig 17150 bp, 16 predicted proteins | sample KR11_01MetaG_FD_148674 | JGI IMG/M metagenome (GOLD analysis project Ga0180732, IMG submission 148674) | Groundwater microbial communities from the Olkiluoto Island deep subsurface site, Finland - KR11_0.1 MetaG | ecosystem: Environmental > Aquatic > Deep subsurface > Groundwater | place...
CCTGACAGCAGGGGGATTTCACGTGTTTTTTAGACATACACATGAATTTTCCCATAAAACTACTATTTTGTCTTTAGTGTTAGATAAAATTTTAATAAATTTTCCACCAAATTAAGTTACTTATACCTTATATTGCTATACTGCTATATTGTGTTATAAAAATCATATAGTCATATTAAGAATACAGCAATATAACAATATAATTATATTTATTCAAACGGCAAATTGCCGGGCGGAGCCGCTTTCGCCGCGCCGCCGCGCTGTTCTGCCGGAGAACGATCTTTAATATTATTATCCGCTAAATCAGCCAAAAATTCTTGTTCCGCATCTTGTTTTTTGTCTTTCCGCATTGCCGCCTTCTTGTCTTCGTTATTAAAATTATTCTCCTCCGCAGACGCTGAAAGAAAATCAGGAGTTCTTTCAACAGACGGCTCTTCAGCTACCGGCAAATACATCGGCGCTTCCGCTTTTCTGCCCGGCGCCTTTTGAATCAACGGCGCCCTTACTGAAGCTTCAACTGGAAAATGCCAAACAGTGGCTAATTCTTCAATATTTAAAATCCCCATGCTTCTGCCTAAAGTATCATCCCTGTCTTTATAGCCCCTTATTATTCTCATTTTTTTCATATTAATTATGCTTTCAGTAAAAAAATAAGCGGCTCTGGTAGCTGTCTTATCCATGTCCGGCTTTAAGTTATTTAATTCCATTGAAGCAAACTGCTTCATAAATCCGACAAACCCTCCAAAAACCTTCGGCTTATTCATCACTTCTTTTCTGGCCAAATAAATCGCTCTCATTTTAAATTTAAAACCAAGCTTGCTAACCTTCTCTTCTATCGCTTCAATTTGATTTTTTTCTTTCGGCTTCAAGTTCATCATTTTAAACATCTCCTCTTTCTCTTCCTTTTTTTCTTTAACCGCTTCACTTGTAAAAATCATATTGCCAAAAGCCCCCAAAAGCCCAAGCAATCCATCTATGGCTAAGTCAAGAATATTCTTTTTTGATTTGGCTTTTTCTCCTATTACCTTGCTTATTTCCTTATCGCCTATCTCAGGCCAATCAAAGCCAATCGGCGTAAGCAGAATCTGGAACCATAGCTGCTCTCCTTTTCTCAAGCTGCTCATTAAATCCATCAGCGCCGCCATTGTGTCTTTATACTGCGTTTCCGGAGCTCCCATTTGATGCTCAAATTCCTTGTAAGTCTTGATTGGATAAGCGGAATTCTTTTGCTGTATAAATTCCGCTCCGTAAATATCATATTCATCATCAGGAAATTTTGAAGGCGCCTCTGTCGTATAATCATTAACCTCGGTAATTTCCGCGTCCGGATATTGGGAATAAATTGACGATTCCACTAAATCACGGGCTATCTCCGGCGTATGAATCAAAAATTGAATATATCCTTCTATGCTGACAATTTCCAGGCTGATAGACAGCTGAAACTTGCCGTCCCACCATTTTTCAATCAAATTAATAGAATTATGCAATCCGGCTAAATAAGAAAAAATATTTTCCACCGCTTTGGGCGTCTGGCTGTTGTCGCGCGGTATGTCAATGGCCAAAAGGATAAATTTATGCTTTAATTTCCATTGAGATCTAATGTATTGCAACCAAAACAAAGAAGCTCCCCAAAGAAATGTTATGCCTACCGGCAGCCATCCGCCATACCAAAAAACACGCCAAACCAAGATATGCGGAGGCAAATTTACTAATTCCGTTATAACGCTCATGTCAATAACAATATCCATATGCTTGAAATTAGAAATTGGAAATTGGAAATTTGAAAATTAGAACAAACTTTAAATAAGCGCGCAACGGCAATAAAAATTCAATCATTATTAAACTAACCATTAATACAAATAATACAAATTTCGAGTTTCAAGTTTCAAGTTTCAAGTTTCAAGTTTCAAGTTTCAAGTTTCAAGTTTCAAGTTTCTAACATTATTTTACCACATTTTAATGACTTTTGACAAATTAAAATTAATAATAAAAAAAACAGACGACAAAATCTGCTTTTACAGCGAGGGCTCCACAGTCCCCCGTAGTACTACGGGGGACTGTGGAGCCAGAATGCAAACCGTTGATATTGCAAAATGGCTCCACAGGGCTATCGCCACTATGGAGCCAACGAAGTATGCAAATTACAAATTTCCCAGTTCTCTCAACAACTCCCTTTGCTTTCTGTTCAAGCCAGTCGGCGTTTTAACAATCACTTCAACCAAATGATCTCCTCTTTTGCCAACAGTGCCGCTAAAATAGCCGCCGCGAAGATGCGGCACGCCCTTGCCGCGCAATCTGAAAACTTTGCCTGACTGCGCGCCTTCCGGAATTTTTAATTTTACCGGCCCGTCAACTGTTTCAACATTGATTTTATCCCCCAAAGCGGCTTGCGCAAAACTGATTTCCGCTTTTGATAAAATATCATAGCCGTCGCGCCTGAATTTTTTATTCGGATTTACCCTGATTTTTAAATACAAATCGCCTGCCTGAGATCCTCTCTCTCCCGCTTCGCCTTGGCCTGCCAGACGTATTGTTTCTCCATTATCAATGCCTGCCGGAATTTTTATTTTTAGCGCGGCTAATTCCTGAGCGACTCCGGCGCCGGAGCATTTGGCGCATTTTTTGCTGTATACTTTGCCTTCTCCAGCGCAATTTTCACAAGTCATTTGCACCTGCATGCTGCCAAGAATGGTTCTCTGCACCCGCGAAACTCTGCCGGATCCGTTGCAAACTTTGCAGGTTTCTATTTTGCTTCCCGGTTCCGCCATATTGCCATTGCACCTGTCGCATTTTACAATTTTCTTTAAACTAATTTCTTTTTCAACTCCAAAAACAGCTTCATCAAAATCAATGCTAAGCATAACCTGAATATCATCGCCTTTTCTTTGCCTGCCGCGGCCTTGCCCTCCACGAGTGGAAAAACCGAAAATATCGCCGATCCCGCCGAAAATATCTCCCAAGTCATCCGCGTTAACATTGAAGCCATTGGTAAATCCGGAAAAATCCCTAAAGCCCTCAAACCCTGAAAAGCCGCCGCCTGCTTGGGCATGCTCAAAATCCGAGCCGAATTGATCGTATTGGGTCCGTTTTTTAGCATCTCCCAAGACCTGATAAGCTTCATTAATTTCCTTGAATTTTGCCTCGTCTCCGCCTGCTTTGTCCGGATGGAATTGATGGGCTTTCTTGCGAAAAGCTTTTTTTATTTCATCTTGTCCGGCGCCTTTGCCCACGCCGAGAATATTGTAGTAGTCTTTACTCATAAAATAAAAGTAAGAAGTAAGAGGTAAGAAGGGGAAAGTAAAAAGAAAGAAAGATATTAAAATAAATATTTTAATTATTCTTACTTCTCTCCGCCTCGCCACAGTCTCCTGAAAGGGACTGTGGCGGTAAGCAAATAAACCATTGAACCGCCGCAGTCCTCTGTGGAGAGACTGCGGCGCGGCGGGAAAACAAATTAAAAACTATGCAACTGATTAACTAAGTAACTGATTAACTAATCCCTATCCTTTAAACCCAATCTCCTTATCCAAACTCGCGGACTCTTTTACTTCGCCGAATTTCTCTTCGTATTTTTTTAAATTGTCAGCCATGGCCGCTATCATTCTTTTGAAATGACCCGGATTGGTAATGATCTTTCCTGTCACTTTTCCGCTTGCTCCCATAATATTCAAAAACATAATCTGAAATTCATCCTTGTTATGGTTCGCCTGCATGGCGTTGGCGTATTCCGCGCCGGGAATATTGTCCGCGATTTTAATTTCCTGCCTGCCCGCAGGAGCGCTTTGCGGTTTTTGATTTGTCATAATTTAAAATAATAAAGTAATAAAATAATAAAATAAGATATTAGGTTTTGTTTTTTTTATTTTATTATTTTTTTATTTATCTTATTTGATTAATATTTAAAGTAATAATTAATTTAAGTGGGGCGCTGATTATTAACAACGCCCCAAGTCCATAGATGCCTATTCTTTTACAAGAATTCTTTTTACGATTTTTTCAGATGTAAGCTGATAAAAAGGATTCCCATAGGAAGACAAAATAAACTTCAACTTGTTTCCGATTCTGCATGTTTTAATGGTTACATCTACATTTTCTGCTTGTACGCTGCTCCCATGAAAAAACGCTAAATTTTTCGCTAAAACATATTTAGTGTTTTCATCAGTCTCAACTATCATACTGGCTAATTTCGGAAACGCGGTATTATCTACTCTTTCTACTTCTACGAATTCACCCATTTTTCCCCCTTTCCTTATTGTTTTTAATTGTTGCGGGAATTACGCGTTTGAGCGTAAAAAAACAAAACTATTATTTTATTATCAGCACCGAGTGCTGCGGCAGCACTCGGTGCTGATAATAAAATATTGAAATGAACTCAACCAGCTGCCCGAAATTATTCAGGCAGCTTATGAATGCATTTTTCCCTCATCCCTAACCCTTCTCCCAAAGGGAGAAGGGAATTGTTTAAAAATATTTTTTCATAACTCCCCTCTCCCGTAACAAAAGAAGCGGGAGAGGGGTCGGGGGTGAGGGCTATTTCTTTTCCTCAAACTCCCCTTCAACCGGCTCTTTATCATCTTTACCTTCATCACTCTTCTTCCCTTCTTTGCCTTCTTGAGCCTTCTCGCCCTTCTGATCCTGCGCTTGCTTGTCCGCCGAAGCTTCGGCGGCGGCGGATTGGTACATCGCCGCGCCAATCCTCTGCGCCACAACATTCATTTCTTCCATTTTATTTTTTATCTCATCATGCTGGTCTGTGCTTTTTGCTTTTTTCAGAGCTTCCAATTTTTCTTCAAGCTCTTTTTTATCTTCCGGCTTCATTTTACCTGCCCCGCTTTGGCGCGGGTCTCCTGATTCTTTAATCAATTTTTCAGTTTGGAACACAACCGCGTCCGCCTGATTCTTAATTTCTATCTGCTCTTTTTTCTTTTTGTCTTCATCCGCGTGTATTTCCGCCTCTTTCGTCATTTTCTCCACTTCTTCTTTGGAAAGCCCTGATGACGCTGTAATCATAATTTTTTGCTCTTTGCCGGTTGCCTTGTCCTTGGCGCTTACATTTAAAATTCCATTGGCGTCAAGGTCAAAAGAAACTTCAATCTGCGGCACGCCGCGCGGAGCGTTCGGAATGCCGTCTAATATAAATCTGCCCAGAGTTTTATTGTCAGACGCCATCGGCCGCTCGCCCTGCAAAACATGAATTTCCACGCTTGTCTGGCCCTCGGCCGCGGTGGAAAAAATCTGCGATTTGGAAGTCGGGATAGTGGTATTGCGCTCAATCAAAGAAGTCGCCACTCCGCCCAATGTTTCAATGCCCAAAGTCAAGGGCGTAACATCCAAAAGCAAAACATCCTTAACATCGCCTTGCAAAACTCCGGCCTGCACAGCGGCTCCCAAGGCAACCACTTCGTCAGGATTTACGCCAAGATGCGGCTCTTTGTTAAAAAATTCCTTAACCTTCTGCTGAACCAAAGGCATCCTGGTCATTCCGCCGACCATTATAATTTCTTCAAGATCTTTAGCTTCCAGCCCCGCGTCTTTCAAAGCCGCTTTGCACGGAGCAATGGTTTTATCTATCAAGCTTCCCACTAATTCTTCAAGTTTGGCGCGGGTCATTTTCATTACCAAGTGCTTCGGCCCGTCAGCGCCTGTCGTGATAAACGGCTGGTTGATTTCAGTCGCTGGAGTAGATGATAATTCAATCTTGGCTTTTTCCGCCGCCTCTTTAATGCGCTGGAGCGCCAAAGGATCTTTTGATAAATCAATGCCCTGATCTTTTTTAAATTCTTCAATTATCCATTTTATGATTAACTGGTCAAAATCCTCGCCGCCTAAATATGTATCTCCGTTGGTTGATTTTACTTCAACCGTGTCCTCGCTCACATCCAAAATTGAAATATCAAAAGTTCCGCCGCCCAGATCGTAAACCGCTATCTGCTGGCCTTTCTTTTTTTCAAAACCGTAAGCCAGCGCGGCCGCGGTCGGTTCGTTAATAATCCGCCTTACTTCCAGGCCGGCGATCTTGCCCGCGTCTTTCGTGGCCTGCCTTTGCGAGTCGTTAAAATAAGCCGGCACGGTAATGATCGCCTCGGTTATTTTTTCGCCCAATTTCGCTTCCGCGTCAGCTTTCAATTTTGATAAAATCATCGCGGAAATTTCCTGCGGCGTATGCTCTTTGTCTCCCATTTTTATCTTTACTCCGCCATTCGCCTTTACGATTTTGTAAGGAGAATTCTTTAAGTCGCGCTGAACTTCCTCTGATTCAAAACTTCTGCCGATTAATCTCTTAACGGCAAAAACCGTGTTTTCCGGATTGGTTACGGACTGCCTTTTCGCGGTCTGCCCGACCAGCCGCTCTCCATTCTTGGAAATGGCCACCACGGACGGAGTGGTCCTGGCGCCTTCCGCGTTTTCTAAAATTTTCGGCTTGCCGCCTTCAATAATCGCCATGGCGCAATTGGTAGTGCCAAGGTCAATTCCTAATATTTTGCTCATAATGTTTTATTTCGCATAACTCGTAACGCGCAGCGCGCAACGGGGTTATGGTGATTAATTATTTTGTTATTTTATTAATTTTATGTATTTGCATCTTACTTTAAATTCCTCTTAATAATCCTGATAACTCCGCTCAAATCATTCTTGCAAGTTGCCAATTTCATTGCTTCAGCAAACTCATTCCTATTAACTCCCATGAAGCTGGCAGCCGGCAGATTATTTGTCAATAAATATATTTCACCCAATAATCTCGCAGCCCTGCCGTTATAATCAAAAAACGGGTGAATCCATAAAAATCTATGCATCATCCACGCCAACAACTCAATATGATCGTCCAATGTTTTAATAAACTTTTTTCTCTCCATAAAATCATCTTCCCAATTTTTCATTAACTCTGGCACTTTAAAATATTTCGGTGGTTCATAATCACCCAGCTGTACTTGCTTTTTTCTAAATTCTACGGCCTCTTTAAATAAATTACTAGCCAGCTTTAAATGTAAATCCTGAATTAACTCAATGCTAATTATTAATCCATTGTAATTTCTAACAATATAAGATCTAACAACAAATAAGCTATCTGTTATTAACGCCTCTATTTCTTGCATTGATAAAATACCAAACTTGGTCTCTCTGCAAGTTGGCTTTGTCTTAGGCATAATATTTTTTGGGGAGAACGATTTTTTTATAAATCCCTTCCTGAATTAAATTATTCATTTGTATCCTATATCGCTTCATCATCTCACTTTTAGAAAATACGGCTTCGTCCTCCATAGCCATATTATCATACACCATATCAATAAACCATTTCCTAAACGCCTGTTCTTTTTTATTATTATTTTGCTTCATAAAATTTTTATTTATTCTCTGCCGCACTTTAGCGCGTTTTAATTTATTTATTAATTACGGCTAAAGTCAGGCGGAAATTAATTAATTTATTATTTTATTTTGTTAATTTTAAAATTGTTCCTTTCTCCCGTAATTGATACTTCTTACTTCTTACTTCTTACTTCTTACTTCCTCTTCGTCTTAATCTTAATACTCCTCGGCTTTGTCTCCGGCGCTTTCGGAATGCTGATTTTCAAAACTCCGTCTTCAGCCGCCGCGGACGCTTTGTCGCCCAAGACATGAGCAGGCAAAGGAACACTGCGGTAAAAACTGCCGCGCCTGATTTCCTTGCGGTAGTAATTTTTGTCTTCAACTTCGCTCTTTTTCTCGCTTTCGCCTTTGATGCTTAATACATCATTCTCAATTGAAATATCAACTTTTTCCGGATCAACGCCTGCCAATTGCGTTTCCACGATGACATTGTTTTTGTCTTCGTAAACATCAACAGCCGGCATAAATCCCGCCATGCCTTTGTTCGCCGGCATAAGCTCGGAAAACATTTTGTCCATATCCTCAAACGGTTCAAGGAATGGAGTCCATTTAATTAAAGCCATACTTTTTAATTAAAAATTACTTAGTTAACGAATTAACGAGTTAACGGGTTGGTTTAATTTTAGAGAATAACTCGCTAACTCGTTAACCCATTAACTAAATAATAAATAATACTTTAGTTGAGTAATATTTTAATTATTCATAAGTTACGCGACAATAACTTTCGCCGGCGCAATCACTTTCCCATGCAATGTATATCCCGGCCGAACTTCTTTTTTCACTTTATCCCCTTTTCCTTCAATCGCCTCCATTGTATTGTGGTCAAATTTCATGCCGGCTGTTTTAATTTCTTCAACGCCTAAATTATTTAAAACATCTTTAAATTGCTTTAATATGTATTTAACGCCGTCTCTGATTCCCGCGCCATCCGGCGTATCTTTGGCGTGTTTTAGCGCCAATCTTAAATTATCATAAACCGGCAATATCTCATGTATAAACTGCTCATTGGCATATCTGATAAATTCCTGCTTTTCTTTTGCTGTCTGTTTTAATAAATTCTGATAATCAGCCAATGCCCTTTTGTATTTATGCTCAAGCTCATCATATCTTTTTTGCAAACTATCTTTCTTCTGTTTTTTTTCTTCATCGTCTGTCGTCTGTCGTCTGTTTTCTGTTCCTGCTAAGCGGGATTGCCTATTATCTAATTTATTTTGTTTTTCGCTCATAATTTTAAGGTGTATTATTTTATTACTTTCTCTGAATTACGAAACACTGTTTTTTTGTCATCCCGAACGGAGCGGAGCGGAGAGAGGGATCTGCGGACATGGCTTGTCGTTCTTGTAATGTTCGCAGATCCCTCGCCTGCGGGCTTTGGGATGACAAAAAAAGTATCGGAATGATAAAAAAACAGTTTCGTAATTCAAAGTATTTTATTAATTTACTGTAAATTAGTATTTTGTGTTTTTGTGTTTTTGTGTTTTGAGGCGAAGCCGAGTGTTTTCGTGTTTTCTTACTTTATTATTTTATTATTTATAAACTCGGCGAGCGCTAAATTTTTTTCATAATCCATTCTCATCGGTCCTAAAATTCCGAAAATCCCCACATCGCCTTTGTGTTTGTATTTAACCAAAATGGTGCCGCAAAAATCTCCGAAATGGTTTTCTGATCCCAATGAAATTTGCGGGCCGTATTCAACGTTGTCAAAAATTTCGCTGATTATTTCATCAAGCCGATCAATAATAACTGAGATGTCATAAATTAAATTATTTTGCGCGAATTCCGGCTGGGAAAGCAGATTGGATATTCCGGTATAATACAAATTGTGCTTATGGAACGCCCAAAAAATCGCGTTATTTGATATTTTGGCCATTTCTTTCGCCGCTTGCTTAAAGCTTTGCTCATTTTTATTTTTTAAAATCTGTTCAAAGATTTTTAACTCATGCTGCTTTGGCTCTTTGCCGGATAAATTCTTAATATATAAATGATAAGCTTTTTCCGTGGGAATTCTGCCGGCTGAAGTGTGCGGCTGGGCAATCAGCCCATCTTCCTCAAGTTCAGCCATCTCATTGCGCACCGTAGCCGGCGAAATATTTAATTTATACTTATCAACCAAAACTCCTGACCCGACAGGCGCGCCGGTCTTGATGTGCTCCTTGATTATTATATTCAGAATATCATTTTTTCTCCCGCTTGTTTCCATATTTACCATATTATACTAATTAGCACTCTCTTGTCAAGAGTGCTAAAAAATTAACTAAAAAATACTCGTGCTTGCCCCGCCCCTCGCGAGTGGCGGGGTCAAGAGAATGCTAAATTTATATTTATGAGCTGGTGATTTTCTGAATTTCTACCGACTTTTAAGTCGGGTTTTGAGGCTTTAGCCTCAATCATACTGGATGCTAAAGCATCCGGAACCCGAGTTAAAACTCGGTAGAAGCTAAAAATTATAACGCTTTAACCAAATTAAAAGGCGCGAATTCAAAAATGAATCCGCGCCTTATCTTGTACTTTGAAATATTATATTTAATCCAAACTATAGTTTGGCGCTTCCTTGGTAATTATTACATCATGAACATGGCTTTCGCGCATGCCTGCCGCAGTAATTTTTACAAATCTTGCTTTTTCTCTCAATTCTTCAATGGTCTGGCAGCCAAGATATCCCATGCCTGATTTTAAGCCGCCAACAAGCTGATAAATATTATCTGCAAGCGTACCTTTGTATGGCACCCTGCCAACAATTCCTTCAGGAACTAATTTGCCGTTTCCCTCAGGCTGATGGTATCTGTCCCTGCTTCCTTTTTCCATTGCTTCAATGGATCCCATGCCTCTGTATGCCTTATAGCTGCGGCCCTGTAAAAATATTGATTCTCCCGGGCTTTCTTCTGTTCCGGCAAAAAGCCCCCCAAGCATTACGCAATGCGCGCCCGCTCCAATGGCTTTTGTAATATCACCTGAAAATTTTATCCCGCCGTCGGCAATCAAAGGCACTCCTGTTTTGTTTGATGTGGATCTGCAATTCATTATAGCGGTTATCTGAGGCACGCCCACTCCCGAAACAATACGAGTAGTGCAGATAGACCCCGGTCCTATGCCGATTTTTACTCCGTCAACTCCAGCTTTAATAAGATTTTCAGCCCCATTTGAAGTGCCAACATTGCCAGCAATCAATTCAATATTAGGAAAAGCGCTTTTTAGTTTCTCTACGGCGTTTATGACATTTCTTGAATTCCCGTGCGATGTATCTATCAAGATAACATCAGCGCCTGCTTTTAAAAGAGCTTCCGCGCGCTCTTGCATGTCAGGACCTACTCCGACCGCGGCTCCGACTCTCAACCGTCCCTTGCTATCTTTGCAGGCATTAGGATATTTTTTTACTTTTTCAATATCCTTAATGGTTATCATGCCGGTAAGCTGCCCTTTTTTATCAACCACTAGAAGTTTTTCTATTCTGTGCTGATGAAGCAGTTTCTTAGAATCTTCCAAGGTAATTCCCTCTGATACCGTAACAAGATTTTCCTTGGTCATTACTTCTGAAACTTTCTTATCCATATTGGTTTCAAATCTCAAATCCCTGTTTGTCACAATGCCGACCAGTTGTCTTTCTTTCGGAAAAAGAAATTCTGGACTCACAACAGGAACACCGGAAATGCTATACTGCTCCATAAGTTTAAGCACGTCGCTGACCGATTGATCAGGACTAACAGTGATTGGGTCAACAATCATACCGCTTTCTGATTTTTTCACTTTATCCACTTCCAGAACCTGGCTCGTTATGCTCATATTGCGATGTATAAACCCTAATCCGCCCTCTCGCGCCATGCTTATAGCTGTCTTCGCTTCTGTTACAGTATCCATGGCGGCGCTGACAATAGGGATGTTTAAGGTAAGATTCTTGGTTAAACGGGTTTTAACATTTACATCCTTGGGCACTACTTCAGAATAGTTGGGAATTAATAGAACATCGTCAAAAGAATATGCCTCTTCGGGTGGTAATTTGATCATTGGCAAGCCCCTCCTTTTTTAAAAGTTGGATTAATAAAATATTAAAAATAAAATGAACGTTCCCTCCAAAATTTATTATTGAAATATACCTGATTTTACGGTTTAAGTCAAGAGTTTAGATAAAACAAAAGCGGAAAAACATTTCATTCTCCCGCTTTTTAATATTGACTACTATTGTTTTTTAAAACTTTTCTTAATTTTAAAAAATAATTAAGACCGCTTAATACTGTTAAAGCCGCCACTGCCAACATAACTTCGTTAAAATACTGCCACCCTAAAATAGCATAAGGAACTCCAATGTACTGAGAAAAAGTTTTAACTTTACCTAACCAAGCCAATGATACTTCTTTTTCTCTTTTTGTATTGATAATCAATAATAATCCTGCCACAGCTCCTATTTCTATAACATAAATTATTATTACTATGCCCCAATGCAATCCGCGGCTCATCAATATTGGCAAAGGAGATAAAACTAAAATCCTGTCCGCTAAAAGATCTAAAAATTTACCCAATCTTGTTTTTTGCTTATACGCTCGCGCGATAAAGCCGTCAAAAAAATCAGTAGCAGCCGCAAAGCCAAACAAAAAAGCTGCTATGTAAATATTGCCCTTAATAATTAAATATAAAACAAAAAGCGCCAATATAATCCGTACGGCTGAAAGAGCGTTTGGTATGTTCATTTTTCCTTTTTCAGAAACAATTGCTTTAACAAGCTTGGCTATGCCTGACATTGTTAATCACCTCCCATCAACTTTTTTTATTCGCTTAAATTTAAAATGATCAAAAAAATATTATTATTTATTATCCTTAAAATACCACTCCAAAAACTCTTTGGCAATAGGCACTGCCGTGTCGCTTCCTTCTCCGCCTTCTTCTATCAAAATCGTGATCACTATTTCCGGGTTGTCGTAAGGAGCAAAGCCGGTAAACCAAGCATGGGTATTTTTTTGGCTGGACCACTGGGCTGTTCCTGTCTTGCCTGCCACTGCCGCCGGAACCGACTGCAGACTGCGCGCGCTGCCTGCCGTTACCGTCCGGCGCATGCCCTGCCGGACTATTTCAATATTATAATCAGAAATAAAGCCGCTTCTTGTCGGAAAATTTTCAACGACGGCTATATTTTGATCATCGCTGTTTAATATTCTGCTTACCAAATGCGGCCTGTATAAATCTCCGCCGTTGGCGAAAACCGCCGTAAACGTAGCCGCCTGCAAAGGAGTAATTAAAATATCGCCTTGCCCGATTGCAAGATGATAAGTGTCTCCAATGTACCAATTCTCGCCTTTGATTTCTTCTTTCCATTTTTTTGTCGGCAAAAAACCGCTTGCTTCTCCGGCCAAATCAACGCCCAGCTGCGATCCCAATCCGAATAATTTGCCGTACTGCGCGATGCGGCCGACTCCCAAGCCGGCAAAGTCCTGATAACCGCCGCCTATGTAATAAAAAAAAGTGTTTATTGATTCCGCGATAGCCCGCCTTACATCTGTTGTGCCGTGGCCTCCGGCGAGCCAATCAGGAAAAAACCATTCCCCGATTCTGATTCCGCCAGTGCTGTTAAAGCTTGTATGCTCATTAATCAGCCCTTCTTCCAAAGCCGCCGCTGACACAATCGGCTTAAAAATTGAGCCGGACGGGTATTCTCCGCTGATGCATCTGTTAAACAGCGGATTGTCCAAATTGCCGTCAAGCTCCTGATATTCTTGCGCTGTTATCCCGCGCGCGAAAGCATTGTTGTTAAAAGAGGGCGTGCTAACCATAGCTAATATTTCTCCATTGTTTGGATCCATCACCACTGCCGCTGACTTGGAAAGCTTTAAGCGCTTTAAATTTTCCATTATAATTTCTTCCAATTTTATCTGCAAATCAATATCAAGGGATAAAGCCAAATTATGCCCGTCTTCGCCCTGCTCTTGATTTATTATTTTCTTTTCCTTGCCCAAAGCGTTCACTTCAATTTGTTTCCGACCGCTTATGCCTTTAAGCTCATTCTCCCAAAAATATTCAATGCCCATCTTGCCGATATAATCAATCGGCAAATATTCACTGCCATATTCTAACAATTCACGCTCATTAATGTTGCCGGTGTAGCCCAAAATATGCGACAAGGACAAGCAATTGCCGGCATCGCGGCAAAAATCAGAATCAACCATGGCGTATTCTCTTCTGGTTTTGTTGGACAAAATAACTCCGGGCATATTGTCCGATTCCAAATAAAGCAGCATTGCTTTTTCATACGCGATATTGTCCGCGACAAACAGCGGCTGATACGCTTCCAAAGATTTTAAATTTATTTTGTTTAAAACTTCCAAAATTTCCTCATAGCTTATATTTTCTAAAATCTCGCTGATTCTTGTTATAATCTTATTTTTTTCCTCCTTTTCTTTAGGCAGATCCGCAGGAATAAAATACAATAAAAAATTAGCCGTGTTTCTAACTAATGGCCGGCCAAGGCGATCATAAATTACGCCTCTTTTCGCTTCAATCCGCTCAATCCTGATGCGGTTTCCCTCTGCCAAATCATAATAATAATCGCCTCTGGCAATCTGCAGCCAGGCAACGCGCCCCAACAATATTAACAAAAAAAATAAGAAAATAAAAAAAAGTTTTGGCAGCATGCTAAAATTAAAACTTTTGCCAACCGTATCTTTGCCCGGGCTATTTTCCGCGAATGTTTCTTCAGCCCATTTCAGCTTGTATCCGTCCCGCATCTTGCCGTATTTATTTTTCCCCTCTTGTATGGCAAAAGGATCAGTATGCTTATTTTTAGTTTTAAAGTATTTGACAAATGGCATAATATATTAGTTAAAGCTTAACAAATCCCAAATAACAAACAAATTACAATTCCAAAAATCACAAAATACATATTTAAAATAACTAAAATTAATTTTATTAATGTTTGGAGTTTAGGTTATTGGGATTTTGGATTTATTTGTTATTTGTGATTTGAAGTTTGGGATTTACGCAACTCGGATCTTTTGCTCCAAATGCTTCAAGTCAGCATTCTTCTTTTAAAAAAATATTATAGCAACCATCTACTATTTGCGTTTCACCAAAAACGCCGGCTTGAATTTTCTGCTGACAAAATTAATTAAATAAAATAACACCAAAGAGAATATTAAATTTAATATCAGCTGGCTGAGTTTAGAGCTCCAAAAAACCGCGTTAAAAACCGAATTTGCGTCTAATTTCAAAAAAAAGTTCTCTAAAAAAAGCAACGAGGCCAGAAAAACCTCATGGAAAACAGTAGACAAGCTTACCAAGGCCGCTATTGAATAAAGCGAGCGATTGGTAAAAAAATTATTCAATAAAAAATAAGCTATCACGGCTGTGGCGCTTAAGCAAAGCAGATTTACGCCAAAAGCGGAAAAAGAAAATATATCCAAAAAAAATCCCAGGCCGATCGCCCACCAGGCGGCCAAATTCAAATCCGTTAAAATTAAAATAAAAACCAAAACAACTAAAACCAAATTGAAATTATTCAAACCCGCGGGCAAGCCGGCAATGAACGATATTTGTATCATTGCCAAACTTAACATTAAAATTATATTAATTAGAACTTTGCTATACATAACAAAAAATTATTTAGTTCTTTAATTAACGAGTTAACGGGTTAACGGGTTATTTTATATATTTTTATTAAAAATCAAAACTCGTTAACCCGTTAACTCGTTAATTAAATAATATTTTAATTATTTACGTGTTACGCGTTACGGCAATAATACCGACACTATAATCAGCTCATCTAAATCCGCCAACGGCTCTATGACGGCGCTCTGCCACAATTCATTGCTTTCTTTTTCAACCTTGCTTACTCTGCCGATAACAATGCCGCGGGGTATGTTTTTTTCCAAGCCTGAAGCAACAACTATATCTCCAGCGCTTATTTCTTCGGATTGAGGTATAAATTCCATTCTGATCGTAAGCCCCATATCGCCTTGCGCGATGCCGCTTGTATTGTCTTTATTCTGCAGAGCCGCGGCGATTTTGCACGCCTTGTTAGTAATCAAATAAACATCGGCTAAATTGTCTTTAACATTCATAACTTTGCCGGCGATAATGCCTTGGCTGTTGACTACTGCCAGTCCCGGATATAATCCGTCTTTGGCGCCTTTATTAATAATAATCTGATTTTGCTTTAAAGAGCTGTCTAATCCGCCTTGCGAAACAACATTTGCCATAACATATTTTAAATCGCTTGTAACCAAGAATTTCAAATGGCCGCGCAAAAATTCATTCTCCTCTTCCAATGCTCTCAAGCGCGCGTTCTCCGCCGTTAATTCTTTAGCCTGATCGCTTAATTGCCTTACCAAAAGATTCAAATCTTTTTTATTAAAATTATCCTGATAAGCAATTCGCAAAGAAGAGCTAATAGAATAAACCCGGCTGAACAGCGGACTTGTTATTTGAATAATAAAAGCTTCAATAGGAGCTAATATTCCAACAAAATGTAAAAAAATAAGCAGTGCTATCACTGCCGCGAATTTTGTTATTTTTTGTGTTTGTTTCTTTAACATATAATTCTGCTATATGGTTATACGGTTAGCGATATAGCGATATAACCATATACCCCATATATCAATTTATATATTTAAAAATTATCCGTACCGCCGGACATAACCTTGGCCAATAATTCCGGGTCGGACAGAAGAATGCTCGCCCCTCTTACCATGCAAGTTAACGGATCATCCGCTACTCTGACGGGTATTTTGGCCGCTTGCGCGATCTCTTTGTCAATTCCGCGGAGCAGAGCGCCTCCTCCGGTCAATACGATTCCATGCTCATAAATATCAGCCACTAATTCCGGCGGCGTAGTTTCCAGAGTTATTTTAATATTTTCAATAATTTGGTTTATGGTTCTCTGCATTGCTTCCCTGATCTGCCCGTCGTTAACTATCACTTCCTTGGGCAAGCCGTTTATCAAGTCGCGGCCGCGCAAAGGCATTTCCATTTTCTCTCTTAGCGGAACAGCGGATCCGATTTTTATTTTTATATTTTCAGCTACCTGCTCCCCGATCAAAATATTAAATTCTTCCCGCACATACTGGATAATATCATTGTCTAATGAGTTGCCTGCCAAGCGCAATGTTTTCCATGTTACCGCGCCTCCCAATGATATAACTGCTATCTCGGTCGTGCCTCCTCCAATATCAATAATCATGGTCGCCGTCGCGTCAGCCACCGGCAAGCGCGCGCCGATAGCCGCGGCCATTGACTCCTCTATCAAATAAACCTCGCGCGCTCCGGCCGACTTGGCGGCGTCTTCAACCGCTTTTTTTTCCACTTCGGTAATATCTAAAGGTATGCCGATGACAACGCGCGGGCGCGGTATAAGAGTAAAGCTCTCGCTATGGACTTTGTCAATAAAATATTTAAGCATTTTTTCAGTAACTTCAAAATCGGAAATAACTCCGTCAACCAGCGGCCTGATCGCCTGAATATGGCTGGGGGTTTTGCCTACCATTTTTTTCGCTTCTTCGCCCACGGCCAAAATCTCGTCAGTCCGCATATTCACGGCAACGACTGACGGCTCATTAATAACAATACCCTTGTCCGGAATATGGACAAGAGTGCTGGTGGTGCCAAGATCAATGCCAAGGTCTTTGCTGAATTTTCCTAAAAATTTATTGAACACTATTTTTTAGTTAATTAGGGCTTACTTGGATTCTAACTTCTAACGCAACAGCGTTGATTAATTAGTTGGTTAAAAACTTCATAAGGTTTTTGGAAGCCGAGGACTTTTCTGGGACGTCCATTTAGAAGATGCTGAGCTTTTTTCACTTCAT
>Ga0180732_1001177_pt1 | contig 17142 bp, 22 predicted proteins | sample KR11_01MetaG_FD_148674 | JGI IMG/M metagenome (GOLD analysis project Ga0180732, IMG submission 148674) | Groundwater microbial communities from the Olkiluoto Island deep subsurface site, Finland - KR11_0.1 MetaG | ecosystem: Environmental > Aquatic > Deep subsurface > Groundwater | place...
TGCGCCCGAATGGAATTCGACGAGCAAGAGGCGCGGGAGTATTCCGTTCGCCAGCATGTCACGGACCACCGCGTTCTCGGCCCCCTCGATGTCCAGCTTCAGGATGTCGAGACGACTATGGCCAAGCTCTCGCATGATAGCGGCAACTGTTTTGCATTCCAGGACCAGGGTGGCTGCGACTCTGCCGTCCGTGATGGACCCGCTGTCCGCGCCTCGGTGAAAGGGGCCATAGTGGAATACGGTTGGCCCGCCCACATTCCAGAGTCCGACCGGGTGGAAACGAAACCAGTCCTCCGTCGGCACCGTCGCCATGTAATCGGTGCAGACAGGCGTCGGGTCGAACAGCTCCCACTTGCAGTTGAAACGCTCGTGCGTTTTGCGCTCGAACGAGAAGTCGAGCCCCACGCCGGCCGCATAGCAGATCGAGTCGGGACCCAGTGCGTCGTCCGGGATGGCCCAACGGTAGAAGCTCCGCGAACCGAGTCTGACTAGTTGCATGGCGTCCTCACAGTTTGATGTGCGGGAACTTCTCGCGGATCATCGCCTCCGCCTGCTCCCGCGTGATGCGCCCACGGTCCAGTTGGCGTTCGATGTGCCCCTTGATAGGCGACTTCTTGGACCGCGCCGTCGTGAACAGCGGGTCCGGGTGCGCGTGAACGTTGCTCATCCCGGCCAGCCGGTGGCAGTGCGGCTCGAACCCCTGCGCGGCGTACCCGTCGCGGCCCGGCCAGCCGCCGCACGTCTCGTCGATCACCCACGCGAACACCTGCTGGTCGACCCACGTCGGCACCTTCAGGTAGCGCTCCCACACCCAGTCCAGCACACAACGGGCTCGGCAGTAGATGAAGGCGCCCTCCCCGAGCACGTTCTGGTCCTCCTTGCGCCACGGGCACTGCGTCCGGTGGTACTCGACGAGGGTCAACTGTATCGGCGCTCCCTCTCGCATGCGGTCCCAGAAGTCGTCCGGCAGCGGCCGGTTGAGCCGGCAGTCCAGGTCAAGCCACACGATCTCGTCGTGCCGTTCCATCGCCCACCGCATGGCGTGGACCTTCATCATCCACATGATCGCGCCGTAGTTGATGTTCGCGCGCAGGTCCGGGTCGCGGACGCCCCTGCCCAGGTAGTCGATCACCGGCCGCTCGTCCAGAAGGACTGCCTGCGGGAACCCTGCGTCGATGGCGGCCTTGTGGTTCTCGACGCCGAAGCAGGCCACCTCCAGGGGCGCGGGCTGGAACTCGCGTTTGGCGGCGGCGACCAGTTCGGCGCGGCATCGGGCGAGCCGGTCGATCCGCTCGTCTCCCCAAACAGAGAGCAAAAACGCGCTGGTCATGGTCAATTCTCGCAGCCGATGTCGTTCCGCCCGACTTTTGAGTGACGTATTCGGTACCACCGAGGAATTTCAAGTCGGCGCAACCGCGCCCCGTGTAGTACGATCCAACCTTTTCTGGCTGTTTTGTCGCACTTCGTCCTAAGCCAGCGCGAAGAAGGGCGCATATGGCGCGGCGAGTTCTGCGAATATCCGGCCTTCCTCGCTAGGTCGCCGGATACGATCTGGCAACCACCGATCGCTGTCGATTGCCGGGCCTGGATCGTGAACAACGAAGGGTCGATGCCGTAGACGCGCGGCCCGATTGCCGCCTGGATGAGCGAATCGCCGACGCCGTGTGAACACTTGAGTTCAAAATGCGGAAAGACGATCTCGGCATCCGTCGGGAAGTTCTCCGCGATGTAATCCAGCGCTCCTTCTCCGAACAACTTGTCGGTGTCTACCAGAAGAAGAACGTCGGCTCCGGTGGCTAGGCACACCTCATTCCGGCCTATAGATCGTCGCATCAGTCGGTCGTGTTCCATCGGCCATAGGCGCATGGTGACGTTCCGCGGACGACGCGACGAAACTGCGAACTCGTTGAACCAGGGGATGGTTCTGGAGTCGTCTGTTTCCGTTGCACAGATCGTGTACAATACCTTGCATTGGGGCGGCCACGTGAAGAGCGAACTGATCTGGTACGCCATAAGGGATGTGTACCTGAAAACGTGGCTGCAAATCTCCAGAGTCCTCATAATAGTGACTTCCATCCAAGGGTGGCGCACAGGTTTATCAGGTCGTCGCGCACGTCCAGGTACGCGGCCGTCGCGTTGAAGGCGTACCCGCGCGTGTCCATCCGCTTCGACGCCCAGCCACCCTCCGGCATGACGGACTGGAAGCCGTAGTCGCGCTGAATTGACATATTTAGAAGAATGTCGTCGTGGAAAAGCATTTGCGGCAGCGCGCCCGCCTTGGCCAGTTCGTCACGGAACCGCACTGCGGACAGCAGCCGCTCGGCCACCAAGAAGTACCCTGCCCCTGCCATGTCCACCGGCCCGCGCTGGTGGTTGCGCCGCCGGTACTGCCACCGGCCGTGACGGTGCCTGAAGCAACGCCCGACCCGGCCCATGACGGCGAACTTGTCCCCCATCCTCTCTGCCTGCGCAACGAGCGACTTGGCCAAGTTCGGCACCAGCAAGTGGTCGTCGTCCACCAGCATGACGTACCTGTAGGCGTGCGTCCACGCGAGCGCGGGCCACCAACGGGCGGGCGGGCCTGAGTTGACTCGCCACTTCCACACGTCGAACAACTTATCCCACGGCAGCAGGCACTGGTCGCTGCTCCCGTCCGGCGAGTTGTCCGCGATTACCACGTCGCACCCGCCGTCCGCGAGCAGTTGCTCGACGATCGGACCCACGTTCTGAGGGCGCTTGTAGTTGCTGATAACTGCCAGGACTTGATTGCTCATCGCTTGAATGCCTCCATTCGCTGCCACACTGCGAACCAGTACGGGCCTTCCCGGGTGATCTTCGCCAAAGGGAACGCGGCGGCCAGCGACTCCTCGGTAAACACGCGCACATGCCCAGGATCGCTCACCACCTCGACGGGCGTCGTGACGACGAGCGTGCCCAGCGTCATCGCCTTGAGCGCCTCGACCAGCGCGGCGGGGTCCCGCACGTGCTCGATCACCTCGGAACACACCACTCCATCATACATCCCGGCCAATCGCTCGATGGACCCGCAGTAGGTGAAATTGAACCGGTCGCCGAACTCCATCATGGCGCGCTCGATTGCCGTCCGGCTGAAGTCGATCCCGGTCCAGTTGCCGGGGTGGAACTTGGCCAGTTCCGCCGTGCTGTGCCCGCAGGCGCAGCCCACGTCCGCGAAGGTCGAGCCTGTCATCAGGTCCGCGCACCTCTTCAGCCGCCGGTGGTGCCGCCGACGCCCCGCGATGTGCCGCCATATTAGATCCTTCACCCAGTGCTTCTGGATGTACTCCTCCGCGTCCATGTACGCGCCTGTCGCCTTGCGGTGCCCCATTAGTCGCTCCTCGCTACCGAGACGGCCCGCTCGACATCCGCCCTGGACAATCCTTGGTGGCACGGCAAGTACAGGTAGTGACTTGCAATTTTGCGGGCAATCGGGTATCGTCCCTGCAATCCGAGGTGCCGGAAGGCGTGCTCGTTCGGCAGGACGCTGAAGAGCCGGCGGGAGTCCACCCCAGCCTCGGCCAGCCGCATGATCGCCGCGTCGCGGTTCTCTGGAGAGTCGTACTGCACAGGGTACCCGTGCGGGCACGACATCCGCTTGAACCACGACTGGCCAGTCAGTTCGTCATACCATCGGGCGACCTCCATCCGCCGCGCGATGGTCTCCTCCACGTCGAGCATCATGCCGCAACCGATCGCGGCCGCCACGTTGCTCATCTTGGCGTTGTGCCCGCAATAGAAGTGCCTGAAGTTGTCAAGAGGGCCTCCGACGCGCTGCCCGTGGTCCCGAAGCGACCTGCACACGTCGGCGATGTCCGCGTCGCGGGTGAGGATCATGCCGCCCTCGCCAGTCGCGACCGTGTGGGTTGAGTAGAACGAGCAGGTACAGGCGAGACAGTCGGAGGCGATGCCCGGAGCGAAGCACTCGCAGGAGTCCACTATCGTCTCGTCGCCGCCAGCGTCGTCGTCAACATCGTAGCGCATGCCAAGCAGGGACGCGGGGAACAGGATGGCGCCGGCCGGTTGGCCGATGGTGTCGCTCGGGTACATGAGCATGTGCTCGTCCACATCGCGGACGACCGGCTCAAGGCCAGACGCGACGACGGCGCTGAGTTGCGCCGCGAACGTCAACGCTGGCATCACCGCCCGGTCGAACCCGTGGACGATCTGAACTGCCTGGAGCAGGATGGTGTCAGCCATCGTGCCGTTGCAGACGGCGATGGCATACCGCGCCCCGGCGAACTCGACCACCTGGTGCTCGAACTGCTCGACATATCTGCCGCGCGATAGCATGCCGCTGTCCAGGCAGTCCGCGACGTTCCGCCGCGCAGCCTCGTTCACTGCCACGTGCGCCATCCCGATCCGCTCAGCCATTCGCCACCCCCTGCGCCGCAAGGTCCGCGTCCACCATCATGTCCACCAGGCCGGCGAAGTCCACAGTCGGCTCCCACCCGAGTCTCCTCCGAGCCTTGGAAGCGTCGCCGCGCAAGGCCACCACCTCCGCCGGCCGCCGCAGCGACGGGTCCAAGACCAGGTGCTCTGCCGCGACGAGTCCGGCCCGGCGGAACGCCCGCGTCAGGAACTCCTCGACCGTGTGCGAGTCGCCCGTCGCCACCACGTAGTCGTCCGGCTCGTCCTGCTGGAGCATCATCCACATCGCGCGCACGTAGTCCCCCGCGAAGCCCCAGTCGCGCCGCACATCGAGGTTCCCGAGCCGCACAACGGTCTCCCGGCCCGCCTTGATCCGAGCCGCCGCGTCGGTGATCTTGCGCGTGACGAACTGCAACCCCCGGAGCGGACTCTCGTGGTTGTACAGGATACCGCAGCAGGCGAAGATGCCGTAGCTCTCGCGGTAGTTGACCGTGATGAAGTGGCCGTAGCACTTCGCAACTCCGTACGGGCTGCGAGGGTAGAACGGCGTCTGCTCGTTCTGCGGCTCCTCCACCACATTGCCGAACATCTCGCTGGAACTGGCCTGGTAGAACCGGATTTTCGGGTTCACCTGCCGGATCGCCTCCAGCATCCGCACGACCCCGAGGCCGGTGATCTCGCCGGTCACCGTCGGCTCTGCCCAGCTCGCCGGCACGAACGACATCGCCGCGAGGTTGTATACCTCGTTCGGCTCAGACTCCTCGATGGCTCGGACGAGCGACTGCTGGTCGAGCAGATCCCCGACGTGGACGACGATTCGCGGATCAAGCATCGCCTGCGCGCGCGCGACGTGCCGCACCAGACCATGCACTGTGTACCCCTTGCCGAGCAGCAGTTCCGAGAGGTAGAAAGCGTCCTGGCCGGATACGCCCGTGATCAGGGCTGACTTTGACATGCCTTGGCCTCCATAGCTTCTGTTGTCCACAAGTCAAGCAGACAGTCGTGTTCGTAAGACAGCAGTTCTCCCGTGTCGCCCCAATGCCAAGAACACAAATGCTGATTAAATACTTTGCGCGGTGTGCATCTAAGCAGAAGCCACCCAGAAATCACATCGACGGTTGCGACGAGAGTGTTTTCTCGTTCAAAGACTTTCAGATCCCGGAAGTTGCTGAGTTTCATGACGGAACCTCGCATGGCTGGCGTTTCACTGACTTTGGCACGGCTCCTCCTCCATCGCCTCGGGGTGCTGCTTGATGTACTCCGCGAGTCGGCCATCGCCTCCGGGACACCACGCCCGGATGCCTCCCCAGTCCTCGTCCCACGCGGCGCGGAAGTGCGGCCACCAGAGCGCCCGGTTCTGCTCCCTGTTCGCATGCTTCTTCCCGTGATTGTGGACGATCCTGGTGTCGCTGCGCCCGCGCGCCGTCCCGTAGATCGGCGAGAAGTTCCACCGGTCGTCGAGCATCCGCACGTTCGGGTACTCGGGATAGATTAGTTGCATCGCCAGTTCGTCCGACATGAACGCATTCGGATTCTTGAGCGTCTCCGCGAGCCAGCCGGTCTTGACGATTGGGTGTTCGCGCCCGTAGGCGAGCACGCCCGTGTTGACCGCCGGGTACGGCGCGCCCATCGCCTGCTGCGCCAGGATGGGGTCCGCCTTCTCCCACGACGCGACGCGGCCGTAGACGTGGCGCGACTTCGGCCCGCCCTGCGGCCCCGTCACCCAGTCCGCGAACTGGGTGAGCACCAACTCCCCGTCGAACGTCGGCCACAACTCCCCGAGGTCGCCCACCACCACCGTGTCCGCGTCGATCTGCACGGTGTGCCGGTACGGACTGGTCATCGGAAGCCGCGGCTTGTTCGCGTAGCAGGTGTTGCGGTGCTGCCGGTGGATGTCGAACGACTCAGCCGAAGCTGACGCGGCGGACGCTATCTGCCGGATGGTGCAGAGGTGCGGGTCTTCCGGGTCGATGAACACGGTCACCGGCCCGTCCCAGTGCTCGCGCAGGCTGCGCAGGGATATGGCCGCAACCACCAGGAACTTGTTGCCCGTCAGCAGGTAGGTCACGCCGCGCTCCATCATGGCTATGTCTCCTCCATCGCCAGTTCCGACGGGTTCCAGATCGTTCCCTCGATCGTCCGCTCCCCGTGCTCCGTCTCGCACCAGTAGTAGACTGAGACCACCATGCCGTCGGAGCGAACGAAACTGCGCGAGTATCCGAAGTCCCAGCACGCGGCGCCGCCGCGCAAGACACGGCGCTGTGGCCAATCGCTCGGAATGTCCTCTGCGAAGGTTGCCCGCAGATTATACGGTTCTCTCCGATCGCCAAACACCACGCACAGTCGGCCGTCCGGGAGATGCAGCAAGTCCGGCGGCGTGCTGAACTCGCTGTCGTCCAGCATCAAATGACCGGCGCTACTCCAGATCCGGCCTTCGTCCCGACTCTCGTAGAAGCTGATCCTCGATCCGGGCGGACCGCGCTTGTCGCGCACGGCAGTCAACAGCCGTCCATCCGCCAGGCGCAGGCTCGACGGCATGATCCTGAAATAACCAGGCTCGTCGCCGATCCATCCCCGCAAGTTCCAAGTGAGGCCCCCGTCATCAGTGATGGCACACAACGGTCGCCCCTCTCTTCCGTCTCGTTTCGGTGCGGTGAGGAATACGATGGCGCGCCGCGGCCCGAGCAACAGGTAGTCGGTGCGCGCCATGATCCCCGTTTCTCCGAACGTCGGGAACTTCCAGGGCCCGGTCCAGTTGCGCCCCCTGTCGTGCGAGCAGAACAGGACGGATGGACCGGTCTGATGGCTGGTCATCCGCAACGTCATGGCGAAGTCGAGGCAAGCGAAATCCATCGGCTCGACCAGTTCGGTCGCGTCCCTGTTCTCCAGTTGCGCCGCGCGGTCGACGCTCCAGGTCTCGCCTCCGTCGAGGCTGCGCGCCAGCATGCTCCACTGGCCAGTCTGTCTTACCTGATGGCATTTGACAGGCTTGACGCGATGCTCAGCCGAGTTGAACCCGACGAGCAGCTCGTCGCCCCACTGCCAGGCGCCGTTGTTCGCTGGCCAACCGCCGCAGCGGCCGGCTTCGCGGTAAATGGTCGTGTGCATCGTATCGGTCATGCTGGCGTCTCCGGCTCCGGTGCCGCCAGTATCGGCGGATCTTGGTTCAACACCCGTTGCATCTCGACGCCCACGCCGATGCGTTTGCCGTCCGAACTGCGACTGACGGTGAACAGAAAGCGAAGTCGCCCTGCCTCCAGGTCCGCAATGAGTCTTCGGATGTCGGAGGCGGCGGCCTCGACCTCGCCCATCGCCTGCCCGACGCTCTGCCTTACTCTGGCCATCTAATTCTCCTTTTTACATAGAGGAGAGCCGATTGTACGTCGCCCCTGGTGAGCAACAGCATTTCCCGAGCCGGTTGTAGTTGGCAACGGGAGCCGAGACGCTCGTGGTTGAACTACTTGAAGTGGAGGATGGAGAGACACTTGACGATGACGATGAATAATTCTCTCCGGTATAACTCGCATGCCGCTTGTAGTGGACCCGTTTGCGAACAGTCGCCTGCGTAGTCAAGGCCAAGTTCAACGAACTTGACGAACACCGTGAGATCGGCTCCTTCTCTTCTACCCTCAGAAAGGGCGAACCGCCACCTCGATGCGGTCCGCCTCTGCCATGTGTTCGACGGGGATGGACTTCGTGGCGAGCATCATCACCTCGTCCTCGCTGCGCGCCAGGAAGTAGGGCACGGGCGCGACGATCAGTTGCGAGCGCGCCCCCTTCTTCTTGTCCTCCTCCATCGGGTGCTTGACCACGGAGTACGTGTACAGCCTCTCGTTGTCTGCCATCGCTCAACCCTCTCGTGAAAAGGTGTCAGGAAACAGGTAACTCTTGCTCCATCGCCGCGCGGCACCGTACGTGCAGCCTTCGCGCGTTGTGCGCCCACCCGCGCTTGCCCATATTGGGCGTACAGTACGGCCGCCCGAGCTTGGCCGCCATGTACCACAGGAACGTGTCCTGGCTCGGGCACGGCAGCGCCGGCGCGAGCGCCGCCACCTCGCGGACGAACTCCGTCCTGCCGTACAGCAGGAATGAGATGATCCGCCGGTGCTTGTAGTGGTCCTTAGATTCCTTGGGGTGGCCCGGCGGCTCCGGCCTGCCCGCCAGCGCCGGCACCGTCGCAGCCCACGCCACCAGATCCGTGAACATCTTGATCGACTTGGTGTAGCCCCACGGGTGCGCGATGAAGACATGGCCCTTGGCGTCGTCGAACCAGTCGTCCGGCTCCCAGTCCGGGCACGGCCCCATGCACGCCAAGTCAGAGTCCATCTTCAGGTACCACCTCGTACTAACGTGCTCGGCCACACCGAAGATGAAAGTCGCAAGCATCCTTCCTCGCTGACTTGCTCCTGGACATGGGGGAACCGCGACGAACCGGCAATTGTCGTGCGGCGCGAACTTACGGAACTGTCGCTCCCACCAGCGCGGCGGCTCCACGTCGTCGCAGAAGGCCACCATCGGACGCCGCCACAGTTCCGGGTGGAACTTGCGCCACGTCGGCATGGCGACGGCGAACTCGCCCAGGTGGGCCTGGTCGCACGCGATTACGGTGGTGCAGGCGTCGTCAGGAAGCACAGGGGGCGTTGCTCCTCAGCCAAGAGGCAAGGTTGGTCGGCAATTCAGACACCATGTTGAAGTGGCCGCCGATGTTTCGCGGCTTGTGCGCGTCGCTGTTGACGTAGACCGGCATTCCGTTCTGCGCGGCGAGCATGGCGATGAACGGCGCTGCCCACGGCGGGGTGTTCCGCGAGACGATTTCGATCCCGTGCAACCATCTGAGGCTCGCGCGGCAGTCGTCCGTGAGGCGGTTCTTACGGAACGGGTGCGCGAGGATGATCGCGCCTTCGGCCTCGTGGACTCGGCCTGCCAAGTTCGCCGGATGAAGACACCCGACGAGGTTGGTCAAGTCGGCTATTCCGTACACCAGGAAGTCGTGCCCCGCACACCCGACCTCCGCGCCGGACCATATCGCCAGCGGCGAGAACTTCGCCCGCAACTCGTCAAGTCGGGCCTCTGGCAACTGCTGGCCGTGCTCGGTGAACGCGATGCCGTTCAACCCGGCCGCGAGCGCCGCCTGCGCCATCGCCTCCTCGTACCCTTCGGCGTCCTTCGCGTGCCGTTTGTAGTGGACGTGCAGGTCGATCTTCACGGCGAAGTTCCCTCCGGCTTGACGAACCACCACACGTCCTCCTCGACCGAGAACTCGATGCCGCGCGCCGCGGTGAACTCCTTGACCGCCCGGCTCACGCCCCAGATGCCGCGCTTGTCGCGCGGATGCAAAAAGTCATGGCCGCACAGCAACCCCTTGGCGCGCACCTTCGGATACCACCGGTCCAGGTCGCCCGCCGCTCCCGGGTAGGTGTGGTCGCCGTCGACGAACGCCCAGTCCAGCTCCCCGTCCTGGAACGTCCCCGCCGCGACCTCGGATGTCAGGTGCGCGACGCACCTTCGCGCCGCCGCGAACGACGTGGACCGAATCGCCTCCATCTTGTGCGCCGCCTGCTGGACCTCCGACAGCCGCGCGTGGCCGTCACCCGACTGCCGGTACAGGTGCTCCGGCGGGTACGTGGCCCAGGCGTCCACCATACACAGGCGCAGGTTCGGCAGCGCCACCAGCAGCCGCCGGCTCGTCTCGCCCTTGGAGACGCCGATCTCGACGCCGGACATCTTGGCGTCTGCGCCGAAGCGGTTGGCGATGATGCCGATCAGGATGTCAGCGGAGCAGGCCGGCATTACTGGATCTCCTGCGGGGACTTGACGGCGTTGATCTCCGACTTCCGCTGCGGCTCAGCAAGGTTGACCTCCGTGGGCCGCGTCGGCTGTTGCAGCGGCGTCTCCGACAGCGTCTCGCGGGAGAACAGTGGCGACGGCATGTCGTGGACGGATACATGAAACCGCTCGACAACTGGCCCGCCTTCGAGCATGCTCACAACGCGGCTTTCGGTCAGCGGCGCGGATTCGGGAGCGCCCAGCCGGCTCCCCTGCGTCCGCCGCTCGATGTCCTCCAGGTCGAGCACCTGTCCAGGTCCGGCGCGGTAGACCTCGTAGACGTGCGTCGCCTCCTCCCCGGTGCGGAACTGGTGCCAGTACGTCGGGAACACGGCGAAGCCCGGCTTGTGCGGCGTCAGCAACTCATCCACGTGGCCGCCGTCGACGAACACCCGTACGGTCAGAACGCCGGACGCCACCTCGAACGTGTTGAACTTGGCCCGGTGGCGGTGCTCGCTGCACCAGGCGTTGGGCAGGACCACCAGCTCGTTGACGGCCAGGTGCGCGTCCGCGTAGACCAGCCGCGTACGGCCCCAGACCTTCTGCTCCCAGTCGGCGATGCTCACGGCTTGTCCTCCTCCGTCTCCTGCACCCCTAGTGCTACCGAGCCGTCCGCCATGCCCTCCAGCTTCTTAATGCGGGCTTGCACGTCCTCTGCGAGGTTCCGCTTCACCAGGTCGATCACCGCCGGGTAGTCCTCGATGGGGAACCCGAGCGAGTGCTTGCGGAACAGCGTGATCCGCTGCCGGCCGGGGTCCGCCGGGTCGGGCGCGACGGAGAAGACCATCACCAGCCACCGCTCCGTCTCGGCTGCGATGTCGAGCTGCTGCTTTAACTCCCCGTCGTTCATCTTCTTCGGGTACGGGATCGGCGCGGCCCGATCCGGGTCGCCTGTGATCCTCTCCAGCACCTTCAGCAGGTCTGCGGTGTGGGCCGGCGCCGTCCGCGTCTGGCTCTTGATCTCCTTCGGCGCCTCCGGCTTGATCGGCGCGTGGACTACCTCCGGCTTCTCATTGTCGCCCATTTGTTGGCTCCATTCTTTGGACCTGTTTGAAGTCCGCGTGGTACCAGCCGGACAGGTCTATCTCCAGCGGGTACCCCTCGTGCGCCCGCGCGATCGTCGCCTCGAACGGCAGGTAGTCGAACGCGGTCAGGCACGACTCGGGGTTGACGTTGAACACGTGGAAATTTGCCGCGTCGAGGTGCGGCCGGAGTTCCTTCAGGAGCACCTGCATCACGGCGTAGGACTCGTTGTTGCTGGTCGCCGCGCCCGGGTGCTTGCTCTCCTCGAACGAGTACTCCTCGCCTGCCACCATCGTGAAGTCGGCCCCGACGAGGTAGACCTCGCGGAACCCGAGGTGATGGCACAGCCGCAATGCCTGGAACATGGTCGAGAGCACGCGCGGCTTACCGTTCTTCTTGTTCCCCTCCTTGCCGTTGCCCCAGTTGACCGTCGGCTCCCAGAGGAAGTTCTCTGGGTCGAAGACGGTGTTGCGCGCGATGCCCAGCACCCCGGGCAGCCCTCGCGGGTTGAGCCCGTTGAACCACAGGCGCCCGTCGCGCTTGCTGCACAGAGGGTTCTCCAGCTTGGGGTACGGGCAGAACTTCAGCGTCCTGCCGCACTTCCATATCGCGTCGTGGAACTTGCCGGTCGTGTCACCGTAGGTCCAGATGTCGGGGACCAAGCCCTCGGCTATCATCTTGCCAGCCACGTTGTTGACCGCGAACGTCACCACGCCGGGCAGACGGAAGAGCGATTGGTCGAGTAGGAGCCGACTGGGGCCGCCCAGCACCAGGAACACCTTGCCCCGCCACCACAGATTCTCGACGCCGGCCGGGTGGCCGAACCGGTCCACCACCGGCGTGAGCGCGCCCGTCCAATCCCGCAGAGGGGCACGCGGCGCGACGGACTCGGGGACTCGTTCTTCCATCTATTATCCGTTATTAAGTGCCGCCAGGTCCGCCTCGGTGTTGACCGACCGGCAGACGTGCCTCGTCTCGATCACCCGGACGCCGATACCCGCGTTCAACCATTCTAGTTGCTCCAGGGACTCCCGCTCTGACAGATGGCACGGCTTCAGGGTGGCCAGCTTCTCGGGCATGTACCGTGAGAAGGCGTAGACCCCGACGTGCCTGGCGGCCCACCGGATAGGCTCCCTGGTGAAGTACAGGGCCCTCCCGTTCTCCGCCGCGACGACCTTGACCGTATCCTCGTCCGCCGCCGCGGGGCCGTCCAGGGGGCAGGAGAGCGTCCTTACGCCGAAGGTGTCGGGCCCGCCTGAGACGAGCAGGTCCAGCAGGTCCGGCGTCACGTCCGGCTCGTCGCACTGGAGGTTGACGGTATACTCGGGCACGACGGTGTGGAACGTCGCGCCTTTCGCCTTCGAGTGCCAGATCTCGAACACGCGCGACGTGCCGTGAGGGTGAGCGCGCGTCTGCTGAACGGCACCGCCGAACCCCATGACGCATCTGGTAATCTCATCGCTGTCCGTCGCCACGATCACCTCGCCGGCACGGCCCCACGCCTTGGCGTTCTCGTAGACGACCTGGATGAGAGGCTTGCCGCGGGTGAGTCGTAAAGGCTTGCCCGGCAAGCGCTTGGAGTCCATCCGGGCCGGAATGACAACGAGGCAGTCGCCGAGCATCGGTTCGCCCTCCGTGGGTCGGAAGCACTGAGTCCGTCACCCCTACAAGACGAGTTATACACCTGTGGTGGATTCTCCGCAAGATGGTTTCTCGTCCCACTTGCCAACCTGGCACTTCCACGCGCGCCCCTTTGCCTTCACGGCGATGTAGCATCCGCAGCCGGTGTGCCGGCAGACCGCGCCGACGCGCCAGCCGTCCGGCGGCACGCATCCGTCGCAGATTCCGAGGCGCCTCTCGTACTCCTCCTTGGAGACGGTCGCTATCCCGTCCGCGACGAACGCCGCGAGTGCCTTGGTGAGGTTCCACGCCCGAGTGACAAGTCGCGGCATTGAGGGTTCTGGTGGCGAGATCGGTCTGCACTTCCGCACGAAGTCCGTTTTGCAAACATAACCACAGACGGTGCATCGCCATCCGGCTTCGGTTCGTTCTGGCCTACAAAGATCATCAGCCACTGCAATTGCTGCGGATAGAAAATGGTGGATTGGCATAAACCCAAGGCATTTGCTGGTAGCCGCTGGCGGCGCTGACGTATGCATAGGATGGCTGGTCGAACGTCCATTGGACCCACTCGTTGTGCTTCACCGTTTCTTCCTGAAACGAAAAGACACCCAAATACCAGCCGCCGTATACCGCCCATCCGCCTACGCCATCCAGGTAAAGATATATCGCGTACAGGCCGCTACTCAGAAGATGGAGACTGGCCCACAATCGGATGGAGAAAATTGTGGACAACCTGGCGATTGGCGCGTCAAAACATATCCCCCAGGTTTTGGACGGTTCGCCTTCCTGAGAAGTCGGTCCCGAGTGCAAGCAAGCTTCGTGGCAGGCAAGCACATAGGTCCTTCCATGCATTTGAGCGAGCACCTCGAAAATGCTTGGCGGCCCTAGACCCCCCCAACCGGGTCGCAGGTAATCTGGGCCACCGGCCGGAACCGCATCGAAGGTGACGGACAATTCCCTGCACCCTACCGAGAGATTGCCATCACATCCTTCGTTCGGCGTATCCTGTGGGCACGGGATGTCGGGATTGAGATAACTGATGTAGGCCGCGCTGCCGGTACCGTCGCAGGTGTTCTCTTGGCTTGGCGGTATTCTGGCGACCCAGTCGAGTTTGAGCCGATTCCATGCCTTGCAGTCGTTTTCGCCTGCTCTTCCCCTGCCTCGCCAACCGGGACCGAACACACCTTCATTGATGTCCTGCCAGTCCGACCACGGACCGAAGTATTGCCAACGGAGAAGATTTGACCTGGGTTCCCACGAATGATATATCGGCGACGAGCGCCGAAGGTCGAGTTGGATGACGATCCGGCCTCTGATCTTCGTCGGGTTCCCGACCGGGCCTTGCGTCTCGTATTGCCATTCCTGACTGAGTTCGGCCCCGACATACCCGGCGATGAACCCATCGACGCCAAGTTCCGCGAAAGATGTTCCCTGTCCGCTGTTGCAGATTCCGTAATCCGCGATCTCGCCTGTGTAGTTTTCCCATGCCCACCGGGTCACCGACTGATCATAGGGTCCGAGATACCGGATTTGATTCACCTTGAACGGCTTGCCGTTGAGGTCGGTGCAATACGTGCAAGTGTCGTTCTTGATACCCTCAAATTCCACAAGGACGCAGCACGGCGCCTCGTCCGTGCATCTCGGCTCAAAACACTCGACTCCGCAGTGCGGACAGTATTCCAGTTCCCCGGCGTGGTAGTTCAGATTGAAGTTCGTGACGGCCAACTCTTCTCCGTCCGTGCCGAGCGTCACGACTTGCATGCCAGCCCCGTCGCGGGTCGCCGTCATGTTCGGATTGAGAATCACCACCTCTCCAATCCTGGCCTTGGCCGAACCTGCGCAGACGCAAAGAGAGACTTGCTCGAAATGCGGAATCTTTATCGCGTTGTGGTTCTCGGCGTACGGCCACAACGTCCCCGTTTCAGAGTCGCCGCCGACTCGTCCTACGGTTATAACAACCAGACCTGTCGCGAGTAGTTTGAACGAAGCATAAATGCAATCATCCGCCTCGGGCGATCCAGACACCTGCTCGCAATCCGCAAGAAGTCGGAATTCGCTGCCGACCGTCAATCGAATAGAGGCGCGCACAACGACGCAACCGTTCCACTCGGGGTGCGGAACCGTTGCGACAGCGATTGCAGCGGCGCTGCCATACACGCGGCCTTCGGTCAAATCGAATCGCCATCCGTCGCTGTTCCAATCCTCCCCGAGCGGATCGTCGCCTTCCGGTGTCTTGGAAAAGTCGTCGTTGAAATACTGGCATGTCCGGCAGCAACCTGGACACGGGAACCACGTCGCGCCGGTCGGGGCAAGAGTCGCCACGTGGTACCTCGATCTAAAAGGAGAGTGCGCTGACCACGCACGACATCTGAATCACTTCGTACACGGTAGTTGGCCAATCTTTTCCGTTGTCTGGCGCCATTGTCTTACTCTGGGCGTATCCCGAGAAATTCACGTCCGCTATACTGCGGAAGATCGACAACGGATCGATGACTCGAATCTCACCACCGGTTGCGAACGCCGAATATGCTCCCGCTGTTTCACTCCAAACGAGTTTCGTGGCCCTCGCGCTGCCATCTTGCTGAAACTTCTCCAACAATTGGAATGCGATCAATGACGTTCCGCCGCCGGTGCCGGCAACCAGCAGCCACATTCCGCTCCCCGCGTCCCAGATCGCGTGCGTCCGGTCGTCCTTGGAGTAGGAGGCGTCCTTGCTGAAGTTGGCAACGACGACATAGTCCGTGGTCGTCGGCACGGCAATGAAGGCCCCGACCGAGTTGCCGTCGGTGGCGATGTTGTCCATGAACACGACCCGGATCGCCAGCCTGGCCCACCAGTCGAGGTTTTCCCCGGTGAACGGCCCGACATCCTGGGCCAGTTCCACGAGGATGATCGGCGGAACATCCGACGGCTCGGGGACTCTCACGCTCCCGAAGGAGAACCCGTCCACCGGTATCGTCCCGAGCGACATCGCCGCTCGCATCGCGGCTGCCTGCGAGGCGCGTCCACCGGATGAGTGGCCGATTGGCATGCTATTCCTCGGTGCTGACGTACGGGACGTAGTCGTCGTCGCTGTCGAACAGTTTGGAGAAGTCGGCGGGCGGGTAGATCGGCTTCAAATTGAAACACGAGAGTATCCTCACCCAGCCGGGGTCCACGATGTGCGGAACGTCAGGGAAACTGTACTCATCCGTCTCGGGGTCGTAAGTCAACGGGCCCTCTGTTGTGCAAGGAAGGGCCCGCCGCGTCCTGTAAAAGTGGTTCCAACCGTACCGATTCACGCCGTCCTTGATGGTCTGCTGACTGAACTTGAAGGTGAGGTTCCACGCGGACTTGCCGTTGAACATCGGTTTCCGCTCGCCGTCGCAGCCGATGAAAAGGAGTTCGGCCGTCTCGATGCCCGGGATGAGTGACTTGGTGAAGTCCGCGGACGCTTCCGAGTTGACGCATCCGATCCTGTCTGCAATCGCACGGAACGGCGGGTTGAGGACGTAGAGGCAACTCACCGTATGCTCGATTGTCGGTATGAACTTGCCGACGCGGACGTCCTCGTTCTGTATCGGGGAGCGGTGCTCGTCGTCCTCCCAGAAGAAGCCGTGCCACGGCATCTTCATAAACTGTCCGCCGATGGTCTGCTTCCTGGTGCCGATGTACTGCTGGCCCGTCGATAGGCGGATGAAGTTGGCCTGCGGGATAATGTACTCCAGCGTCACCTGCGCGCCGTTGGTATAGGATGGCAACCCGTTCGAGTCCAACGTGCAAGGATTCGAGTCCGACTGGAACGGCTCGATACGCACGTTGTTGAGCCAGAGCCAGTCCGAACCCGGGAATGAATGCGGGACCAGCATCGTCCATCCGCGGCCCCTGGGATTCGGTTCGGGGAAGCACTCCGCCAGCAGGTCGCCGATTTGCTGCCATGAGATACGGATCACCTGGGTAGTCGTCTGGCTGTCCCGCTGAACATTGTGCGACAACCCGAGGTAGTCGAGAATCGGCACGGTGAAGTTCGAGGCCATCAGAGAGTACCTTCACTATCCTGGGTTTTGAGAACTGACGGTGCCCAGAGGCACGGGCAGACCAAGTTCTTTTGCCGCCTCTTTCCTGGCCGCGAACGCCCCCTCCGGCGTCAGTTTGAGTTCGATGGACTTGGCCGTCTCCACCAGCGTTTCGACTCCCTTGGCCGTGCGCTCCTCGGGACCCATGCCGCCCTTCATCAGTTCGAGCTGCGTCTGCTTCCACATTTCGGCGATGCCGGCGAACCCGACCTTTCCGGCGAGCGTCACA
>Ga0180732_1001178_pt1 | contig 17137 bp, 15 predicted proteins | sample KR11_01MetaG_FD_148674 | JGI IMG/M metagenome (GOLD analysis project Ga0180732, IMG submission 148674) | Groundwater microbial communities from the Olkiluoto Island deep subsurface site, Finland - KR11_0.1 MetaG | ecosystem: Environmental > Aquatic > Deep subsurface > Groundwater | place...
CATTGATGCGGCCCATGAGTTTAACAAAGCATTAAAAGCGTTTATTGAAAAAAACAGGGAAGAGTAACCCGTGATGCGTGATGAGATGGAAATTGTCCGGTTGCTTACCCTTCACTCATTACTCGTTGCTCGTCACATTAAAAAGGAGTTTCAATGATCGATTCTCAGTCCAGGTTTCAGCCTTTGTTTGATCCAAAATCCATCGCCTTTATCGGAGCCTCCAATGCTCCGGGCAAATGGGGATGCATTGTATTGAAAAATCTCATCGCAGGCGGATATTCCGGCTCGATTTATCCCATCAACCCCAAGGAAAAAATTGTCCAGGGCATCAACGCTTTCAGCCATATCAGAGACATCCCGGAGACCCCGGATCTTGCGGTGATCGTTATTCCGCCGCCCGCTGTGCCCGGTGCCATTGAGGACTGCGTCCAAAAAGGCATTCGAGCAGGGCTCATCATCACCGCAGGGTTTGCCGAGGTAGGCGGCGACGGGGAAAAATTTCAACAGGACATGGTGGAAAAAGCGAGGAAGGGGAATATGATTCTGGTGGGGCCCAACTGCAACGGCGTGGTCAAACCGTCCAACAAACTTTTCCCTCAGATGCCCTCTGTTTTTCCAAACCCGGGCGCCATTGCCGTGGTATCCCAGAGCGGCAATGTAGCCACCTCTCTCACCCGCCGGGCCGTAAAATCAGGTTTCGGCATCAGCACAATGATCAGCAGCGGAAATGAAGCAGACCTGCACTGTGAGGATTATTTCAGCTACCTGGGGGATGATCCTGAAACCAAGGTGATCATCAGTTATATAGAAGGATTCCGGGACGGCCGTCGTTTTTTTGATACCATCAAGAAAGTAACCCTGAAAAAGCCGGTGGTCATGATCAAAGCCGGATCCACCGACGCAGGCGCCCAGGCGGCCAGATCACATACGGCATCCCTTGCCGGTTCCTCCGGGTCTTTCATTGGGGCCAGTAAGCAGGCCGGAATCACAAGGGCGGATAATCTGGAAGACCTTTTCAACACCGGGATAGGTTTTCTGAACCAGCCCATTCCAAGGGGAAACCGGACCGCCATATTAACCATGGGCGGCGGGTGGGGGGTATTGGCAGCGGATGCCAGCTCCCGCTACGGGCTGGATGTGGTGAGGCTTTCGGATAAAACCCTGGCTGCTCTGGATAAAATTCTTCCCGCCTGGTGGAATCCGGGCAATCCGGTGGACATGGTGGCCGGAAATATTGAAGGCGCCATGATGAAGTCCATCCAGGTGCTGCTGGAGGCCCCTGAAACCGATTGCCTTATTTTACTTGGTATCATGGGGCTGTTTAAAATGCGCCCTGTATTTGATCATATGCCTGAAGAGAAAATCAAAAACCATCTCAAAGAAACCACCCATCAATTGGCCGAAGCTTTTGATGAAATTCGGAAAATGTCCCACTATCATAAGAAGCCGGTGATATCGGCTACGGAATTGCCTTTTGCCGTGGGGGATATGGAAGAGCGTATCTTCACCATGCTGGGAACCAAGGGGTTCGCCCTTTATAAGACGCCGGATACAGCGGCAAAGGTGTTGTCCCATCTGGTGGATTATGGCAAATACTTAAAGGCCGTGAACGGTGAACTGTGAACTGTGAACAGAAAAAAATTAAACCTTGGAATGTTTTCGGCTTTTCCGTTCACTGTTCACTGTTCACGGTTCACGAGATAAGGTTCACGGTGTAAAGAAAGGGCTAAAAAAATGAGGCATATCATCTACGGCGCAGGGAGCATCGGCGGAACCATCGGCGCACGACTCTATCAACACAACCATGAAGTTTTGCTCATCGCCCGGGGCAACCACCTTAAAGCCATCCAGAAAAATGGCCTTGTTTTTAGAACTCCCAAGGAGACAACAACGCTTCCCATCCCCTGCGCGGGGTACCCCTCGGAAATCAAATTCCGGGAAAACGACGTGGTGTATCTCACCATGAAAACCCAGCACACCCTGGAAGCCTTGGAAGTGCTCAGATCATCGGCAGGATCCAAAATTCCGGTGATCTGCGCCCAGAACGGCGTGGATAACGAACGGATGGCAGCCCGCAGATTCTCAAAGGTCTATGCCATGGTGGTGATGCTTCCGGCAAGCCACATCAAACCCGGGCAAGTACAGGCCGAGTCCATGAACATCACCGGCATTCTGGATGCCGGATGTTACCCCTCAGGAACGGATTCGCTCATTGAGAAAGTGACCGAAGTTCTCTCCGGCTCAGGTTTCAGCGCAGTTGCGGAGCCCGCAGTCATGCGTTTGAAGTATACCAAACTGCTCATGAACCTGAATAATGCCTTGAACACCCTCAGCGAGCCCGGAGATACCGCCAAGGATATCTCGCGAATGATGACCCGGGAAGCTTTGGACTGCTACAAGGCCGCCGGCATTGACTGCGCTTCCAATGAAGAATTTTCCACCCGAAGGGGGGATCACATCAAAGTTGCGCCGGTTGAAGGTAAACAGCGAAGCGGCAGTTCTTCGTGGCAGAGTGTTTTCCGAGAAACCGGATCCATTGAAAGCGATTACCTGAATGGCGAAATCGTACTCCTGGGGAAACTGTACGGTATTCCCACTCCGGCCAACCAGGTGATTCAACAGATGGCCGTCAAACTCGCAGAAGAAAGAGGGAAAGTCGGCAGTATCCCTCTGGAAACCCTGAGAAAGCGCATTGCAGAAGCTGGCGGGAATTTTTCATGATTTTTTACAGGAAATGGAAAAAATAAATGGGTTTATTAAGTCTATTGATCAGGGATCCCCTGGCATTTATTCTGCTGGCCGTTCCCCTGTTGTATTCGGTTATTTTTCATGAACTGGCCCATGGGTGGGCTGCGGATAAAATGGGTGACCCCACGGCCAGATTCATGGGACGCTTGAGCCTCAATCCCTTGAAACATCTGGATCCCATTGGAACCTTGATGCTTTTTTTCTTCGGATTCGGGTGGGCCAAGCCGGTTCCGGTGAATTTCAACAATCTGCGCAGAACCGGGAAAGCCATCATGTGGGTTTCTTCAGCCGGGATCATCGCCAATATGATTCTGGCATTTCTTTCCATATTCATGATGCAGATCCTGCCTTCAGCCGGTTACGGGCTCACCGGAGAAATTCTCAGAGTCATGGCCCGGATCAATATCATGTTGGCCGCATTCAATCTGATTCCTATTCCACCCCTGGACGGCTCAAAGATTTTCATGGGGTTCCTGCCACCAAAATATCAGTACTTCCTTTCCCGGATCGAACCCTACGGGCTTTTCATCATCATCGGGCTCCTGTATCTAAATCTGTTGGACCCGGTGATCAACTTTTTGTCCTGGCTAATCATTTCAGTCATCAATTTACTGCTCTTCAAATAGGGCTCTTTGAGGATTGTGTGAGGAACAAATTCTATCCCGGGTGCTATAAAAAGGGATTGCAGAAAAGGAAATTCAATGATGGACGTAAAAAAGCACGCAAAAGATCGGTTCGACCCTGCTGGTAGTGATACCATCTTTATGTCCCGGGTCAAAGGGACGGAAGAGGAAAATGAGAATACCATCTTTTTGCCTTACGAACGTTTTCGATTCCTTTTAAATAGAGCGCTGTACTTGGCCTTAGGGATTCATACCCTTTTTATCCTGCTGTTCTATTTTCGTCAGGTGTATGTTCTTGCCCTGGTGAATGTGGGCAGTGTTTTAATTTATATGCTCAATATCCGCCTTGTCAAACAGGGCAAGGACGGCCAGGCCATATTTCTGACGTGGCTGGAGATTCTTGGTCATGCCGCGATATGCACCCTGGTGATTGGCTTTGAAACAGGTTTTCACTATTATATATTGGTTCTATTGCCCTATGTTTTTGTCAATGCCTCCAGAAGTACTTTGAGTAAAATAAGTGTTTCCGCCCTATTATTTTTCGTATACGCGGCATTGGTGTATGCTTCGGAAACCATGCCACCGGAACAGATTCTGAATAACAGTTCCATTGAAATTATGCGGTATTTCAACATCCTGGTCTGCTTTGCCATGATCGGAGCCCAATCCCATATCTACGGCCAAAGTGTCATCGATGGGGAAAATCAACTCAAACAAATCAACAAGGATCTTCAACACGCGATAACAGAGGTAAAAACCCTTCAGGGCATTCTGCCCATCTGCTCCTTCTGCAAAAAAATCCGGGATGACAAGGGATATTGGGAACAGGTGGAAGTATATGTCGGCGATCACTCCCATGCCGATTTCAGTCATAGTATCTGCCCGGACTGCATGAAAATAAACTACCCTGAATACGACGAGGAAGAGAATTACGCGGGGAATCATGGATGAGTGAAGAGTGATCAGTGATGAGAAATGTGTGAAGCGCGAACGGTGAAAAGAAAATGGATGCCATTCGACCAGATAAAAAGAATCCCGGCACATATCATGCTACAACATGCTACAACCGCGCCGGAATATGCGCTTGATAGAGTCCATAGCAAATACGGATATCTGCATATGAACACGGATATTTATTACGAAATACTTTGAAAGGGGTTGAAAACCTGGATACTCAAACCATTAAAATCAGAAACATTCCGTGTTACTAAGGTTAAATTATGGCAATGGGCTGTTGAGGCAATAATCGCATCAGGAAGTTTTATGTTATGAGTTCTTCTGAGGTGAATTGTCTTTTCAAAAATCGGTTGGTCAAAAACAAAAAGACGAAACCCATCCAAGAAATCACGAACAATTTTATCTTCCGGTTCGGCAAATGGATAAGACAACACTTCCAAGGATACGATGATTGAAATTGAAAGGCGGGCTTTGTGTTCTCTCAGCCAGTCAATGGCTGTTGGGTCACCGTTAAGGTAGTAGATTATCATGTTTGTATCAACGAGATAATCAATGTCCCCATTCATCTCTTAATTCCTTTTGATATTTTAAGGGATCGATTATACGGCCTTTCAGTATCCCGGCGGCTTGAATGAACGGATCGTGCTGAGGCAGAGATATGCCGTCAAGAATGGTGAACTGAATAGTCACCTTGTCTTTTCGGACTTTAACTTGATCCTCGACACCAGGAATGAACAAGCCTCCGTCTTTGATAATTGCTTCAGCTATCATGATACCCTCCATTATGTTTGATTAATGGCTGCAAACTAACATACAGTATAGGGTTTTTCAAATATTATATGGCTCTCGATTTTCTAAATTTTCTTTGGATTGATTTTGCAACTTTTTACGCGAATTGAACCTCCGTGAACCGGCTTCTCAGGGCCGTTACCTGATCTTTCACCATCTTGCCTTTTAAAACATCCTTGATCAATCCGGCCACTTCCCCCATTTCCGCTTCCTTCATGCCGAACCGGGTGAGTTCCTGAACCCCGATTCTCAAGCCCGAGGGATTTTTCGCGTCCCGATCTCCGGGAAGCATGTTGTAATTGACGATGATGTTGCTTTCCGCAAGGTCCCTGGCGATTTTGATGGCCGGTCCGTAGGAGGACACATTCACGGCGATCTGGTGGGATTTTGTAAATCCAAAGGCCTTGGCATCCACCAAAACCCCCTCATCATCCAAGCCCTGGCCCAGGGCCTTGGCGTTTTTCACGATCTGGGTTGCATATGCCATTCCGTGGGCTTTCATTTCCCGAATGGCCACCACAAGACCGGGAATGGTGTGCAGATGGTGATTGCTGGAGGATCCCGGCATGACCCCTCGATCCACATTGCCCCACCACTTCATTTCCTCATCCGTGGAAAGATTGCCCAGAATGACCCCCCGTTGGGGACCGGGAAAGGTTTTATGGGTGCTGGCCGCCACAAAATGGGCGCCTTCGGCAATGGGGTCCTGGAATTGCTTTCCCGCAATCAGGCCCAGAACATGGGCCGCATCATAGAGAACCGCGATATTCTTCTGGCGACAGACTTCCGATATTTCTTTGACCGGCTCGGGAAAAAGAAAAAGACTTTTCCCCAGGATCACCATCCTGGGGTTTTTTTCTTCCACCAGATCCATACATTTTTGCGTGTCCAGATGGTACCCGTCCGGTGTGGTGGGCCAGGGGAAAAAAGAAATGGAGTTGGGCTTGCCGGTTTCCAAAACCTGACCCCGCACCTGGATTCTTCGCCCGAAAATACCGATGGGGTTATGGCTGATGTGGCCTCCGGTATCAATGGAATTGGCAATCACCGTATCCCCGCCCCGAAGCATGCTGATGGCAATGGCGGTGTTGGCCTGGTTCCCTGAAATGGGGCGCACATCCGCCTGTTTGCATCCGGTGAGTTCAATGATTTCTTTTTCCGCCATGCTTTCCAGCAAATCGATATAGGCGGTTCCCTCGTAATACCGGTTTCTTTCTTCGGCGGTATTGGGGTGACCTTCGGCATAGCGCCCCATGAAATCATTGCATTCGATCTGGCGAACCGCCGGGGATTGGGTGTTTTCACTGGCAATCATGTTGAGGGTTTCTTTACCCCGCCATTGATTCTGCTGTTCCACGATGGTTAGAATATCCGATATATCTACAGGCATTTAAGTCTCCTTTAATTTTATTTTCCGGTGTGCTATATCATTTTCAACCGGGCTTTTCAATGAACAGATTGGGGTCCTTTGGTTTATTTTCAGGTTGAGGGCGCGGCCCGGGTTCCCCGGGGTTTCCATTTGATATTCTACAGTAAACTTTTATCAAGGAGCAAAGAATGAGGTTAAAAACCATAAAGCTGATCCCCCTGATCCTTGGGCTGACCCTATGTGTTTCATGCACGGGAAGCTGGCATCAGATCATGGGAGACAACACCCGGAAAGGCGTTTCCAGCAGCCTGGTGGATTATTTGTACCCAAAAGGCGAAACCCCACCTAAATTTGATGAAAGCGTTCCAAATCTGAGCCTTCCCCTTCGCGTGGGGCTTGCATTTGTTCCGGCTGCATCCAATGACGTCCAGGGGCTTTCGGAAGCCCATAAGGCGGATCTTCTAGAAAAAACAAAAGAAGCTTTCCGGGGTCGGGAATTCATCAAGGACATCATGATCATCCCGGACACCTACATGCGGGGCGGACAGGGCTTTGAAGGGGTTGACCAGATCGCAAGGCTTTACAGCCTGGATGTGATCGCCCTGGTTTCTTACGACCAGGTATCCCATGTGGATGACACAAAGGCTTCCATTCTCTACTGGACCGTTGTGGGAGCCTACTTCATCAAGGGAAGTAAAAATGATGTCCAGACCTTCGTGGACACGGCCATCTTTGACGTTTCCAGTCATAAACTGCTTTTCCGTGCCCCGGGGGTCAACAGCATAAAAGACACATCCACACTCATCAACAGTCCGGAGAAAATGAGAAAATCACGGGAAGAGAGTTTCAATCTGGCCATGGCGGATATGACGGCCAACCTCAATAAGGAACTTGATGCTTTCAAGGAGCGGGTTAAAAAAGAAAAAATGGTTACCATCTCCCACCGCGAAGGGTATAAGGGTGGGAGCGGGGCGTTTGATCCGGGCATCATCCTGATTTTATTAGCGATGGTCGGGGCCGAAAAGCTTTTGAATTTTTCGAATAAAATCCGTCGATCCTCCGGAACCCATGAATCCAAATCTGCTGGATAAAAAATGGATTCTCCCCGGCGCTGTGAGCACCCTGGCTCTCACTGTTTTCCTGTCTGGGAGCACCGGATTTTCCTGGTTCGTTTACCACCGGGACTCGATCTTGAATGGCCAGGTGTGGAGGCTGTTTACGACCCATTTTGTCCATACCGGGTTCAATCATCTGGTGTTGAATATTGTCGGTCTGACCCTGGTTTTCCTTGTTTTCGGCAAAGGGTATTCCATGCGGCCCTGGCTGTTATGCCTTGGGGTCAGCATGGCCGGAGTCAGTCTCGGCCTGTTGGTATTTCACCCGGACCTGGAATGGTATGCAGGGTTTTCGGGGGTGCTCCATGGTTTGATGGTCATGGGGATCATCGGTTCAATCGGGGAAAGGCGGCCTTTGGGATATTTCCTTCTGGTGGCTGTATTTCTGAAGATCGTCTTCGAACAACTGGGGAGCCCGTCTTCGGGAATGGCCGAATTCATTCAATCCCCGGTGATTGTTGACGCCCATCTCTACGGTGCGATTACCGGATTGTTGTTTGGAATTCAGAAAATGCCGCCCATCCTCAAAAGGAAACCTCATGTATAAAGGCGAATGGTTTAACGCAATCAGTCATTTGATCGGAGCGGCCCTGGCCCTCATCGGGCTGGTGGTCTTGGTGGTCCTGGCCTCCCTTCAGGGTGATCCCTGGAAGATCGTGAGTTTCAGCATTTATGGTGCCACCCTGTTGCTGCTCTATACTTTCTCCACCCTGTACCACAGCTTTTCCGGAGAGGTTAAACAGCTTTTTCGAAAATTCGATCACTTCTCGATTTATCTTCTCATCGCAGGAACCTACACCCCTTTTACCCTGGTGACGCTTCGCGGAGCCTGGGGCTGGTCCATCTTCGGGGCCATCTGGAGCCTGGCCATCGGGGGGATTGTGTTGGAAGCCCTGCCGCAAAAAAGAAAACAAACCCTTTCCGTGGTCATTTATATCTTCATGGGTTGGCTCATTATGATCGCCCTCAAACCCCTGCTAAGGAACCTGCCCTTCATGGGCTTTGCAGGGCTTCTCCTGGGGGGCCTCTTTTATACCGCCGGCGTGGCTTTTTATGCCCTGGATAAGCGGTTCCGCCATTTTCACGGGATCTGGCATCTGTTCGTGCTGGCAGGAAGCCTTTGCCACTATATTGCCGTGGTGGTTTATGTGCTTTAGGGTTTATGAAAAATGACGACTGAAATAAAAATCAATCTTCGCGCCAAATTAATGTTTATTTTCTTGATATTGGCTCTAGTGCCTTTAGGGGCAATGGGATGGTTTTCCATTAAAACCACAGAAGAACTCATCGGCAATATGGTGTTCCGCCAGCTCCAAAATGTTGCGGTGGACAAGATCGCCCTTCTGGAACACTGGCTCAACGAGCGCAGGGCCGATTTGACAGTGATCGCCGAAACCTCCCTGGTAAAATCCATGAATCCTGAAAGCATCGGGCCTTATCTGGACCTGGTTCGACGCCAGTACGGGATTTATAAGGATTTGACGGTGGTTTCCGTTTCCGGTGATTTTGTGGTGAGGAGCGGGGATGGCCAATCACCCGACCAGACGCCTGGCAGTGATCTCATCAGGGTTTCGGAAGCCCTGTTTATGTCGGGTATCACCTATGCCCCGGAAGAAAAAGAATCCACCTTTTATATCGCCGCCCCTATCCACGACGATGCCGGAAAACGATCGGGAACGGTTTACGGCAGAGTGGGAACCAACAAGATCATCTTTTTCATTCTGAATGTATCTCTCGGGAAAACCGGGGAATGTTATCTGGTGGATAAGGACGGAAGGTTTCTGGCCCACAAAGACCCATCCCGGATTTTAACTGAAAATATCTCCCAGACCGGTAGTTTCAGGAATATTTTCGATAAATCAACCCATAGAAAAACCTACCTGGATTACAGGGGGATTGAAGTTCTGGGAACATCCCTCAACGTCCGCGGCACGGACTGGTATATTGTGGTGGAACAGGATCAGGAAGAAGCATTCCGCAGCACAAAGACCTTGAAGCGCATTGTCTATTTAACCATTTTTATAGGCATTGCCTGTGCCATGATGCTCACCTGGATCATCTCCTACCATATTGTCCGGCCCATCAGAGTCCTCAGCAAACATTCCGAATCCATGGCGGATTCCAAGCTTGACGAAAGCGTTCTTAAGTTGAATCGCAATGATGAAATCGGTATGCTCTACCGGGCATTTTACCATATGTTTCTGAAACTCAGGAACCGACAGAATGACCTGGAACACAAGGTAGAGTTGAAAGAGGCGGAACTCAAAGAAACCGACACGATATTAAGAAAGACCCAGCTCCTCGCTGAACGATCCGAAAGGTTCGCCGCCATGGGCAGAATGGGCGCTGCCGTAGCCCATGAGATTCGAACCCCTCTGACATCCCTTAAGTTGTTCCTGGAATCGGCTCAGGATCAGATCGAACCCTCCCCGGAGGATGCCGAAGATTTTCAGATCGCCATGAAACAGATTCGAAGAATAGAGGGCACCATCAACCGTTTTTTGGATTTCACAAAACCCAGGGGTTTGGTTTTTTCGGAAATGACTATTCCGGAACTCATGGAAGATGCGCTCTTCATGTTCAAGCCGCTGATCAACCGCCAGGAATGCACCCTGACCATCGATATGGAAGAAGACCTTCCACAAATTTCCGGGGATCGAAAACTGCTGGCGGAAGCCCTGATCAACCTGCTGATCAATGCCCTTGATGCCATTTCCGACCATGGCACGGTGGCCATTGTAGCCTATCTGGATCACCCGGTGCACGAGGAAAAAAAGACCCCTGTGGTAAGAATCGATATCAGCGATACGGGTGCGGGAATTCCCGAGGATCGGATTGACAACATCTTCGAGCCTTTTTTTACCACAAAGGCTTCGGGTACTGGACTGGGTCTTCCCCTTGTGTTAAATACCGTCAAAAGCCACTTCGGATTTGTTCGCGTTAAGAGCATAATTGGGCAAGGAACCACTTTTTCCGTTTTTCTACCCTTAACAATACATAACACTCGAACAGATGACCATCATGGAAAAGATACTGATCATTGATGATGACGAGAGCCTGGTTCATTTTTTAAGCCGATTTTTTAAAAGGAAAGGCTATGCGGTTACCGCATGTCTCCGGGGTCGTGATGCCCTGGAGGAAATATCCCGGCACACTTTTGACCTGATTCTACTGGATTACAAAATGCCCGAATTGAACGGGCTGGACATGCTGGCCAAAATCAAAAGCATTGAGGTGAAAACGCCCGTTATCTTGATGACGGCATACGGCACCACGGATCTAGCCATTGAAACCATGAAGCTGGGAGCCTATGACTACCTCATCAAGCCCTTTGACCGCAAGGATTTGACCCACATTGTCAACGAAGCGCTTCTGGTGAACCGCCAGATGAAGGAAATTGTCCGGTTTCCAACAGATCCGTCTTCCATGCCCGCTCCGCGGGACAAGGACGGCCTTCAGATTGTGGGCAACAGCCGTAAAATGCAGGAAATTTACAAGCGCATCGGCCAGATCGCCCAGAAAGATATCTCTGTCCTCATCACCGGCGAAAGCGGAACCGGAAAAGAGCTTGCGGCAAAGGCCATCTATCATCACAGCAGCCGCAAGGATAAGCCTTTCATCGCGGTGAACTGTGCCGCCATTCCGGAATCCCTTTTTGAAAGTGAGTTGTTCGGTCACGAGCGGGGTGCCTTCACAGGAGCGGAACGCACCTACATCGGCAAAATCGAGCGGTGCAGTGGCGGCACCCTTTTCCTGGATGAAATCGGGGAACTTTCCACCTCCTTGCAAAGCAAACTTCTGCGGGTTTTACAGGAAGGAGAGATCGAGCGGCTCGGGGGCAATCAAACCATCAAGGTTGATATCCGGATCATCACGGCCACAAACAAGAACCTTGAGGAAGAGATCGCTTCAGGGACTTTCAGAAAAGATCTCTATTTCAGATTGAAAGTCATTTCCATAGAGCTTCCCCCTTTAACACACCGAAGGGAGGACATCCCCCATCTGGCGGATTATTTCCTCATGCGGTTCTGCGCGGAATACGGCAAGCCTATCTGCTACCTGTCCGAACCGGCTTTAAACAAACTGATCTCCTATTCATGGCCCGGAAACGTTCGAGAACTGGAAAACTGCATTCGTAGGGCTGTTCTCATCACCCCGGGAGAGGTAATTCCCGAAAGCAGCCTCATGATACCGGATTCCAAGGCCGCTCATCTTTCAAGCCCCCTGACCCGGGAGCAGCTTGTTGACCGGTTAAGAGAAAAGCTTGATGAAATCCTTCCGGAGATTCTGCGCCTTTCCAAGGAGGACATCCATGCCAATATCATAGAGATGGTTGAGGAAATCCTCATTGAAAAAACCATGCAGGCCTGCGGGGATAACCAGGTCCAAGCCGCCAAAATGCTGGGAATCAGCCGGAACACACTGCGCGTCCGTTTGAAGAAACAGAGCCACGAAATGACGGATTGATTTTCACGTGATCCTGTAATTTCATGTTTTGGTCTTGGTGATCAAATATTGCACAGACCTGCTACATTCACTACTATATCCTTTTAATCAAATTAGTTAAGACTTTTTCACGCCCTTGATTCAAGCAAATCCTGTTCATGAATTAACCAAACACCCCTCCGCCATAAAATGCTACCCATTTTTATGTATATTATTAAACTATAATATCATTAGGTTATAGGTAAATAACCTCCTATTTTTTTTTTGGCATGCAGCTTGCTCAGGGTGGAGCAGGCTACACGACTGTTTTAAAAGGATTGAACACAAAAAAAGGGGGGGGTTGCATATGAAGACGAATCAGATTCACGAAATAGATGTGGGCAGTTCCACTCCCAGGCTTATTGCCTCAAAAAGCAAAGCCATGAGTGCGGAGGGGCTTAGAACAAAAGAAAGAATTGAAGAAATCCTGACGATGTGCGCGAGGGAAAACCCGGTTTACGAGCAGATCAGCACTTACAGCGTGGCGCTGTATGCCATGGGTTTTTTCCCTTGCGCTGACCTCATGTCTTTTCAGGATGTGGATTCCAGGGAAGCTGCCGCCGTCTTAAGGGATTATTTTACGGAAATCAGAGAAGAAGCTTTACCCAATGACTATCATATCCTCGACTCAAGAGACCGATATCTGATGGTTGGAGGTGACCCCCTTTTCCCGGTACATTTTGCCGTGTTCGTGGACAGCCGGAGTCCTTCACCGTTTTTTTCAAAATTGCCTTTTTTCGGCAGCGGATTCGACAGCCTGGAAGAACTCAAGAATGAATTCATTGGAATAGACGGCATCAAATCATCGGATTTTCATTATTTTAAAAAAATAGGATATGGGGAAATTCCACTGGAATCCAGGGGAAAAATATATATTGTGAAGAACGATTGATAATTAACAACCTCAACAAAATCAAATGCAAATGGGAAGGAGATGGATGAATGTCCGTTATTGAGAGCGTTATAAACAAAGTCAAGAAAGTGGATCCCGATCAGCACGAGTTTCATCAAGCGGTAATAGAGGTTATGGAGACATTGGAGCCCACCACGAGGCGCCATCCCGAATTCGTGAAAAGCGGAATTTATGAGAGAATCGTGGAGCCTGAGAGGGCCATGATTTTTCGAGTACCCTGGGTGGATGATAAAAACCAGGTTCAAGTGAATCGGGGGTTTCGTGTCCAGTTCAATAATGCCATAGGCCCTTTTAAAGGAGGCATTCGGTTCCATCCTTCCGTGAACATAAGCATCATCAAATTTCTGGGATTCGAGCAGATTTTTAAAAATTCCCTCACCACACTGGCCATGGGCGGCGGAAAAGGCGGCTCGGATTTTGATCCCAAGGGCAAATCAGACATGGAAGTTATGCGCTTTTGCCAGGCCTTCATGCGGGAGCTTTTCCGCCATATCGGGCCGGAAACCGATGTTCCTGCCGGGGATACCGGCGTAGGGGGTCGTGAAATAGGCTACATGTACGGTTATTACAAAAAGATCCGCAATGAGCATACCGGGGTTCTGACGGGAAAAGGCCTGGAATACGGCGGCAGCCTCATTCGGCCGGAGGCCACAGGGTACGGCACCGTCTATTTTGCTGCGGAGATGCTGGCGACCAGGGGACTGGACTTTAGAGGCAAGACCGTTGCGATCAGCGGTTCCGGAAACGTGGCCCAATTTGCCATTGAAAAAGTCAACCAGATGGGTGGTAAAGTAATATCGGTGAGCGATTCCAGCGCTGCAGTCATTGATGAAAAAGGCTTTGACGATGAGAAATCCTGTTATCTGATGGAATTGAAGAATGTTTACAGGGGCCGGATTTCTGAATTTTCTGAAAAATACAAGGCGGTTTGTTTTGAAGGCAAGAGCGTATGGGATGTGATTCGAGAGCAGGGAATCAAAGTGGATATTGCTCTACCTTGTGCCACACAGAACGAAATTGATGCGGAAAACGCCCTGGCTCTGGTGAAAAACGGTTGTATCTGTGTGGCCGAAGGCGCCAACATGCCTTCTTCTCCGGAAGCCGTGAAAGTTTTCCAAAGCAACAACATCCTTTACGGACCGGGCAAGGCAGCCAATGCAGGCGGCGTAGCCACATCAGGTCTTGAGATGAGCCAGAACAGCTCAAAGCTGTCATGGACACGAGAAGAAGTGGACACGCGACTGCTACTCATCATGAAAGGCATTCACAAGTCCTGCCTGGATGCTGCGGAAGCCTACGGCAAAAAGGGAGATTACGTCATGGGTGCCAATATCGCTGGTTTTGTGAAGGTGGCAAAAGCCATGCTGGCCTTTGGTGTGGTTTAAACAATATACTGAAGTAGCGTATTGAAGATCCAGAAGTCAGAAGCCGGAATGAGGGCTGAAAATCCTTCTACCGGTTTCCGACTTCTGGATTAGACAGATAACACACTACCCTCTGATTCACCACATCGGACTGAAATTTTACATCCTCATGCCGAGTGTCCACAACCTTCACCACATGCTCGAACCGACTGCTCTCGGGAACCAGTGCCCCCAATAGATTTTTCCGGGACCGGATCCATTCCAGATTGAAAACCACATCCGGGCTTTCAGGATAGATTGCAAGATAGAAAATGCCTGTTTCAATAAGGTCATGGAAAAAATGTGTCCCGAAGGACAAGTCGGGAATCAGGCTGCCGCTCTGGTAACTGATTTCAGCCATTACCGCCACATGGTTGATTTCGGAAAAATTCACCGGAACCCCCATGGAAGGGGAATGGGTTCCCCATCTTCCCGGCCCCATCAGAAGGGTCGGGATTTGTTCCCGGTGTGCTGCCAACCGGTTCAGCTTGCCTATAAGCCGGGCCACACTGTATTTTTCAGAGACAGAGAGGGCCACATAGGCCTCGGGATCCACCAGAATGATGCGTGCAATATTCTGGGAAATACTGCCCCCCATGAAATTGCCATCCAGCCGAATGAGGATTCGATCTTCTGGAATATTTTCAGGAAGTCCTTCTTCGTTTTTAAAACCAAGGGTTTGAAAAGGCCGACATTGAAGTAGATTGACCTGCATGGCCCCTTTTGAATTGAAATTCACGGTAAATTCAATGTCCACCGGATTCTCGTATGTTTTTTCAAGCATACCGAGCATGCGCTGCATCATGGGGATAAAGGGGGTTTGGGTAAGAAATGGATCAAATGTAAGAACCCAAAAATCTTTTTCCGGCCTTCCCATATCCCGGAGGCTTTGGGTTGCCTCCCTGTCCTGAATACCGATAAGATTAATGTTTTCAGGAACTTCTTTGGCAAGAAGCTCCTCCAAGGAGATGGTCTCAATCTGATTTTTTTCCAGATTCAACAGATCCACAAAATGCTGGGAAAATTTTCGAATATCGCTCATGCTGATGAGGGGTTTCACCAGGGGATCATCCACAGCCACGATTCTAGGATAATCCCTTTCCACCCGGTTCACGGCACGGGTCCCCAGCCCGAACACCAGGCGGATCATGCCTTCCTCTGCTTTCATCCCTTTCTTCCACACAAAGGGATTCCGGGAAAGTCCCACCCCGGCAAGCTCGGGAAAGAAATAGGACTTATGGGAAGCACCCGACACACGCTGGACCAGCAGAGCCATTTGTTCATTGGTCTGATCCAGCCCACGCTGGAGGCGGTAGTTTAAGGCATCCTCGCTCATGGTGCTGGCGTAGATCAGGCGAACTGCTTCCTCAAAACTGTCGTAGCGTTTTTCAGGAGACTCCTGATTGACGCAGAAATAGCTTTCGTATTTCCCGGCAAATGCGCTCCCGAAAGCGTCCTCCAGCAGGCTGGAAGACCGGACGATGATGGGGGATTGCCCGAAATATTCCAGCATCCGCTTGAACTGTTCAACGATCTCTTCCGGAAAGTTCCCTCCGGCCATTTTATTTTTTAATTCCTGGGCATTTGGAAGATATCCCTCCCGGGTTTTATGGGCCATGAAGGTTTGCCACCAGCCGTTCTGCACGATGTAAGAATAAAAGATATCCGAACCGATGTAAAAAGAATCGTGGTGCTCCAGGGCATTGTGCCAGTCAAAGTCATTGTCTTGCAGCAGGATGTTTCGGGCCAAAAGCATCCCCACGGCTTTCCCCCCGATAAAACCGCTTCCGATGAGTCGCTCCTTGATTCGAAGAAGGTCCTCAAGGGAAAAATAATCCTGAACCATGGAAAGAAGCCTCTGGTTCCGGGTCAGCATCAGGCGGCTCAACTGCTGAACCATATCTCGTCTCTCTTCCGGACTGGCCCCCGAATCCAGCAACTCCCTGGCCTGCATAAACAACCGATCCCAGTAATCCAGGTAGCGTTGAGCCCCCGTGGTGATGTTGTACCGGGAAAGATGGGAAAAGAGTTGGGCCGCATCCACGCTGTTGATGACCGGTACGAGTTCGTCCTTTTCCTTGATATGGGGGAAAAACATGGTGGGGGAATACCGGTGCTGCACCTTGATGGGATGAATACAGATCCGGCCCTCATAGTTGTGGATATCGATGAGAATCTGTGTGGTTTCCCGTATGCGGGCGATGGCTTTATAGGAATGACTGTTTCGCAGAAGGGCGAAATACGCGATGGTGTTCAGTTCAAAAAGATAGGGACAGGTGATGAAAAAAAAGTCGCTGATCATGGAATCCGTGGCCCATAAATGCAGAAGGTCGGAAAGGGAATCAAAAACATAACACACTTCCCTTCCTTCCCGGGTGATAATACTATGCACTTTGGCTGAAAAGGATTCAAAGCTGTTTTCCATTTTCAGGGGATAGATGGTAATGTTGGCGCGCTCTTCCAAAAGGGGGGTGTGACGCCCGAACCGCAGGTAAACCACTCGTTCGTTTCGGGCAACCGCACTGTTAACAAAGGGCAGCAACACCCTCTGGTAGTCGTCAACATTATCCACCTGCCAGACCACATTGTCGCCCCTTCGCAGGCTATCAATGATGGTATCCAGGCTTTTCCAGCCCGTGCTCACACGTGAATAATAATCCATTTATCGCATCCTTTACATAGGGTGTCTTTCATAATCTTTTTCAACGCCGCTTCCGTATCCTGGACGATCTGTT
>Ga0180732_1001179_pt1 | contig 17135 bp, 17 predicted proteins | sample KR11_01MetaG_FD_148674 | JGI IMG/M metagenome (GOLD analysis project Ga0180732, IMG submission 148674) | Groundwater microbial communities from the Olkiluoto Island deep subsurface site, Finland - KR11_0.1 MetaG | ecosystem: Environmental > Aquatic > Deep subsurface > Groundwater | place...
ATACGCAGTCCTGAGCGCAAGTCTGACCAGTCAAATGATACGGAGGTTCTTGAGTTTTGGTTATTCCCTACAACTAAGTTTGATAACGATGTAACTGACTCGGACTTGACCGATAAGGATTATCCTTATGGCGCAGTCGCATATACGGTTGAAGGTAAATTAATCGAGATAATAGCGAATCCTTTCTATAAAAAAATTAAGAACCAAGAAGTTGATATGAACGCAGAGAGTAAGATAAGTGAAGTGATAGTAGGACACCACCGACACCCATTCGTGCCTATGTGGTGGATTCGGACAGCCAGTGTTGACGGGTTTAATGGCATATATAACTGTGTAGGTGCGGTATCGTTAATGAAGATGGCGCAGACGGCTCTATATGCGATGTTGAATGATACTGAGAAGAATGTCCATACGGTATCTAATCCACCGTTTCTTTACAGGGATGATGCGTTAGAGAATCCTCCTGACAGCATAATGCGTAAGCCGGGAGAGGGGATAGCTATTAGCTCCTCATATATAGGGGAAAACCTTAATAACGCTTTTCAACTACTACAAGCACAGCAGTTACCACAGGATGTCTGGCAGTTCATTAATCGCAAGACACAGGCTATTAAAGAGCTTGGTGGCATACAGCCGGGGATGACAGGGGCTTATCCACAAGGCACGTCTCACACACCAGCAATGACCATTGCGGCTATGCAGGAAGCGGCGTTTAGCCCGATGTGGGGAATTACTAAAGAACTTGATGACTCTCTGAAAGATTTATCATATTTAATAATGGGAAACATCCAACAGTATTATGAACCGGGTAGGTATGTGGACGTTCACGAAAACGGGGTAGAGTCTGCAATAGAACTCACAACCAAGCACTTACAGACGAGATTCCAGTTAAGCGTTGTTGCAGGGGCTACTACCCCTCTATACGATATTGAACGAGAATCGAAAATGCTTAATATCAACATGAAGGTGGATAACTCCATAATGCAGTCTATACAGGCGAGGGACACGATATTTATGGAGACGTGTCTAACGTATCTTGAGTCAATAAAATATCCACCCGCATACCAGTATATACAGCAATTACTAACGAAAATACAAGAATTTAAGGAACAAATACAACAAGAACAGGAATTACAACAAATGATGGGTATGGCAGGTTTAGCTGAACAGGGACTTCAACAGGAAGCCGAGCAGCCATCTGCACAAGAAGGCGACCCCATAACAGATTTTGAGTCTGAATTGGGGATGCAAGAAGGCGAATTAGATGCCGCATTAAGCGGTGAATAGGGCATCAGTCTAGCCACGACTGGTTTACCAAAAGGAGATTACAATGGCAGAGACAGTAGAACAAACGGGTTTACCTGTAACACCACCAGAAACTACACAGGCATCCGAAGAAGTTGCAGAGTTTGACCCTAAAAAAACATATAAATTTAGGGGTAAAACGACAAAAGGCAAAGACCTTGAAAATATGATTTTTCGAGGTGAGGGGTATTCTAAAATGCAAAGCGAGTTAGACCAATTAAAACAGCAACTAGCGTTGGCGGATAGCGATAGGCAACTGCTAATGTCGGAGTTGAGTAAGATTGATAAAGAGAAAGAAACTCGCAGTTATGTAGAAAATGCGTTATCATCCATGCAGAAGCCGGTAACAAAGCGTGGGTTTAATGACGAATTTGACGATAGCACAGATGACGATACTCCACAAATGGACAGTAACAAAATGCTTGAGATGATAGCTGCGATGCAAAACAGCATCAAGCAGGATGTTACAGCAGAAGTTACTCAAACATCACAATCTGAAATTAAGAATTTTCTAAAACAACTATTACAAGAGCAAGAAACCACGAAAAGGACTGAGCAATATATTGATAGTTTAGATACAATGGTTGAACACCAATTAGAGACAATGTATCCTAACTTTGCTAGTGCGGAGGAGTCAAAAGAGCTATTCGATAAAATAGTCAACGTAAAGAAGCGAATGAGGGGAAACCAAGTAGAGATAGGTCGCCTGTGGGAAAAACAAGACCCCACATGGTTAGAAAAAAATAATGACAACATCGAACTCGAGGCGGAATTGGCTGACATTATGGGTGATATAAAGAATAGCGAATCTCGGTATAAGGAACTAGCAGAGGCGAGGCAAGTTATCGGTATTGGGGCAAAACCATTTAGAGAAACAATCAATGAAGTTAGGCCGACTAAGGAATCCGATGTGAAAAAATGGCTGGCAGATAGAGAAAAAGCCGGTAAGCGCGCATGGGACGCTGAAATGAAGGCTATGAAGGTGTAAGGCTCTTGTAGAAAAATATAAGAGGTGAACATAATGGCACTAACAACAACTCCAAGTAGAGCAGCAGCTTCATGGGATACAGAATTGGCAGCCGCCATCCCATACGTTCAAGATACATTATTGTATTTTGGACAGAAAGCTACTCCTACACTAAAACTTTTATGGGGCAACAAGAAAAGCGAATCTCTTGGCCCTGATGCGACTTTTATGAAAAACTTCGCACATGACATGTATGACGTTCACGCCGCACAAGGCACTAATATCCGTTACGACCTTGAGGATATAGACCCTGTGTCTCGTATGGAATATAGTCCAAAGACGTTTTACGTGGCAGCTTCTACTAACAAATTCGAGGTTCAACGATACAAGAACGCTAACCGCAGTTTATTTGACCTTGCCAAGCTGAAGGTTAATCTTATGCAGTTAGGGTTGACAGAGGCGTTTAACTGGTTGATATGGTCTAATTGGAGCGAAACCATCGCTTCTGGCCAAATTAACCTTAATACGGCACTTTCAAGTCTTAGAGTGAAGCCGAATATTTACTTTAAGTCTATTACCAAGCATAGCGACCGAATTAACTCTATACCGATGTTGGGTCGTAAATATGTTACTGGTCATACGTTGGGCAACGTGTCTGCCGCTAACGACATGTGGCAACCTTACGTTTCTGACGCTACTGGCTCAACCGTAACGAGAGATACTACTGCGTGGGCAGAAGGCTCACATGAGCAGACAGACATGGTTACAGCACTTACAGGGTTGCAGGATTTGTCTTATTCTGACATAGAGACACATCTACAAACGTTGGCAATCGGGTCTGGACATGAATACGTTTGTGCGTGTCCTGCGTCTCTGTATGGTGTTATATATTCTTACCTCAAGGGGTTCACTCAGCGTAGCCCAAGAGACGAGTATCTATTGGATTTGGGAATAAAAGGCCCATTGACCGACCCACAGTATGATGTAACTTACTATGTTGACCCCACAGTTACGGCTCTCTGGCCGAGTTCTTTGTGGTTCTTCGACATAAACCATGTTTACATCCAGACTGAAACAGGGTTTGAACCTGATGTTGACCCGTGGACTGATATTCCAGCAACTAACCAAATGGGAACTATGGCTACATACAGCGCACAGCTAGTCGTTGATGATAGAGCTAATGGTATCTCAGCAATGCACGGCTGGCAAGCTGGCTCATAAGGAGGGATAACCATGGCTTATATTGATAATGCAGACCTAACTAAGATATATAGCACACCTGAGTTCAATCTTGGCGACAAGACTCGTTTGGGTGACGCTGAATTTATTTATATTAAGTATAACGATGGCGATGGCGCAGTAACAGGTGTGGCTGGTGGACTGGTTTACGCAGTTGGCACCGCTACTACTGGACAGGTAGGCTACGAGGCTACTATGGATGTTAATTCCGCCACAATCGTTGCTATACCACAAGCCCCTTTGGGCGTTCTGCAAGCGGCATTGACCGACCATGCTTATGGTTGGGCGCAGTTTAAGGGACTTGGAGTGCAGGATATAACTACTGACGGTAGTGTGGCTGTTGGCGAAAGATTAATGCCTCACGCAACTACTGATGGTGGTTTTGATACGCACTCTGCTGGTGCGGTAGCTGATGTTGGAGTCGCACTTGCGGCTGACGCATCTACTACACTTGCGGCAGGTTCGTATATGTTACAGATACCGCTATAACCGAGATGATTGGTGGGGGCAACCCCACCTTTCTTTATAACATTGGGTAGGGCTGGAATAGCCCCAATCTAACGCTTGTGGAGAAGGGAGTTCATGTATTATTATGAAAATAAACGAAACTGAAAGTTCTTATCTTAACCCTAAAAAAACCTCAGCAATTAATTCAGATATTGAATTAGTAAAGAGATTTATTTTAGATAAAACTAACCTTAGAATAACAAACTATACAATAGAAGGTGGGGCTATATTTATTATAAAAGGGGAAGTAAAGGATAAATGATTCCGAAAATTATTTTGGAAAATAAATATTATATTGGCGATACAGTATTATTAGAACCTATCGCAAGGACATTAAAAAGTTATCTTAATAGTGAAATTTTAATATCCAGCAAATATCCTGAAATATTAGATAATAACCCCGAAATATTAGGAATTGATTTAAATACACCATACCCGCAAGGGTCGGTAGTTATTGACATGTCAAAATCAATACGGTCTTATGAGATAAACAACGGCAAGGTTGTTGTAAATACTAATAAAATAAGTGGGATGTATAGTGAAGCTGGACTAAATAATATAGAGCATATTAAACCCAAAATATATTTAACAGAGAAAGAATTTGAAATAAACGACAAGTTATTGAGTTGTTTTCCTCCATACAAAAATATAGGAATTGCTTTGGAAAGCAGAAATGCAGCAAAAACTTTTCCTTATATAAAAGACGTGATAAATAGATTATCACGTAATTATGCTAATATATTCTTGTATGCTCAAGAATTAAAAGAAGATTTGCGCTGGGTTTTAAAAACTCCCAATACACACTTAATAATTGGTCAAAATTTAAGAGCGGCAATACAATGGATTTCTTTAATGGATATTATGATTGGCCCAGACACGGGACTTATGCACATTGCCGGAGCGTTATCTATACCTCTCGTAGTCATTATATCGCCTGAATGGAAAGATTTATATAGTATTTATGATTCAGTTAAAACAATATCACCCAATAACGCTGGAAGATTTGCTCTAAAAACGGTATCACCCAAAAAAATTATAAAAGAAGTAGAATTAATAGAACCAAATAAAGATGAGCGAATCCTAAAAATAAGAAATAATTTCAGAATAGAGTCAAGAAAAAATAAGATTGCTCTATTTAGGTTAGATGGGTTAGGTGGTAGTATTACATTATCTGACCACGCAAAAAAACTTTATGATAAATATGGGTTCAAATCATCAGTAATCATCCGTAACAATAAAGAGATATTTGAAGATAATCCATATATAGATGAGGTTATTTTGGTAGGACATGTTAATTGGGATGAATGTTTACACCAAATGGCACAAGAATTTGGGATTATTGGAGAAATAAGATTTGCTCTATGTAAATGGCATCAGTTTAAATTTAGGTTATTTGAACAGAATTTTTCAGAACTAGATGGAATTTTTGATGCTTTTCCGCTAGATTATAACCAGTTAGAGGTTCACGGATTACATCACATACAACTTACCGATAAATATATTGATTTGCCCTACGACACAATAGATAGTGCGGTTTATAGCTTTACAAAACCAAGTATACAGTTACCAGAAGATTATATAATAATAAACAATGGCGTTGATGCTTTATATAAAGGACGTAGACAGACAAAAAGTTGGAATGGTTGGGACGATTTATCAAATAATACAGATTTACCTTATGTTCAAGTTGGAACAGAATATGATATGAAAATTAGTAAATCTATGGATTTGCGGGGTAAGTTGTCAATTTCTGAATTATTTTGGGTATTAAAAAATGCAAAAGTGGTGATTTCAGGTGAGGGGGGGATTACCCACGCCAGCTATGCTTGTGATAGCAAAAATGTTATGGTAGTTAGAGGGCCCACAACCGGGAAATTATTTGAGTATCCTAACCACCAAATGATTGATTCTTATGTGTGTTCTAATTGTTGGTCAACTACTGCGGATTGGTTTATGAAATGCCCTAAAAATATTAATAATATTTGTATGGATTCGATTGGATGGAAAAGGGTTGCTTATCATTTAGAAAGGGTATTAAATGAAGATATGGTTTAGACTTCATGGATTTGAGTTATGTTCTTGGACAATAGTATGGGATAATTTAAGACAAGCATTTGAAGCGTTGGGTCACGAAGTGGAATATAAGGATAATCCTGAAAATCCCGAAGAATTAATAGAAATATGGTGGGGCGATCCTCAATATTGGCAATGGAGTCGTTCTAAAGTAAAGGCGAGAATAGGGATTGCATTATCGGAGGCACATAGTATCTTGGCTAGTGGGAGAAACAATGCTATTAGAAATATACAGAAGTGCCAATTACTTATATGCCCCTCTGAATTTGCTTCCACAGCGTTTCTTGAAGCCCCACTAGACGTGCCAATTAAAATTGCTTTTTTTGGGGTTAATCCAACAGAATTTAAGTATATAGAACGTAAGTGGGAAAAACCAATAAACTTTTTACATGCGGGAGTAACGCAGTTTCGCAAAGGAAGTTGGCTTGTTCCAGAGGCTTTTAATATGGCGTTTGGAACGGAAGATGTGAAGCTAACTATTGCATCAATAAAACCATCACCGATGTTTGTCCAGTTGAAAAACGAATATAACAATCATCCAAAAATAAAATTTACAAATGATATAAAAGAATCGCCAATAGAGTTATATAAAGATAATCATATTTTCGTTTCGCCCCATTTATCGGAGGGTTTTGGTTTAATGATTCCAGAAGCCATGTCAACGGGGATGCCAGCCATTGTAGCACGATGTTCCTCACCAAGAGAATTTATGAAAAAAGAATACGGGTGGTGGGTAGAAATGTCTGAACAATATGGGCCGGTGCATAATTGCCTGCCCGATACTGGCGGGTTATGGCGAGTCCCCGACATAAATAGCTTAGCTGAACAAATGTATAACGCATACCAAAATATACAAGAATCAAAGCAAAAAGGCATAGTTGCATCCAACGCTATCAGGAAAGAATTGACTTGGGAAACCTGTGCTACTAAAATTATAACTTATATAAGGGAGATTGTTAATGAATAAGATTTCGGTAGTGATGCCGGTATTGAATGAAGAAACACTTATCGGGGCTTGCGTAGCGAATATTATAGATCATGTTGATGAGATAATAATTATAGATGGTGGGCCGTCCGGACCATCTACTGATTCTACTAGGGAAATAGTAGAATCTTATGAAGATAAAGTTATTTATAAATCAGGAACATATAAAACTGCAAGTGGGGCTTGGGATTCTAATACCCAAAAGAATCAGGGACTTAGCGAAACCAGTGGGGATGTAGTTGTTTTTTATAGTGCAGATATGTTTCTTGATAATCCAAAAGCAATATTTGATGTTATTAGGAATGATGATGATTTCTTGGTATATTTTTGTCCTACTATTGAGTTTTGGATAGATACTAACTTCTTACGGTTATATTCACAAAGCAATTTATTGAGTATTCCTTCATCGGTATTAGAGGTTTTGGCGGTAAAAAAAAGTATATCCCCGATATTTGATGGTTTTAGTCTCCACACAAAAGATGCGTCAATAGAGGATCGTTTGCTAATGCCCACGATTAATAAATATCATTTGGGATGGATTAGACCCTTTAGACAACAAATGGAGAAGCATGTTCGCAATGTAAAGCAGGGGCGATGGGGTAAACATGGTGAAGATTTACTCTTATCTGGGAATCAGAAACTTGAACAATGGGTAATTTCTCATGTTCTTACATATAAACAAGTGGGTCATGTTGCTTGTAGTTTAGAGATTCCGGAAATTTTGAAACAGTTTTCGACAATGAACTATAATGTTGGGTTGGACGAAATTATAGATGAATATAAGTCAAAGTATGGTAGCGCACCATTTAGGGCGGTATAATTATGGAATTTCGAGATGCGATTGAATTTGACGAAAATATATTTAGGGATTTCTATAATAAATGGATGGATTCTGAAGCCCCTTTGGTTGTAGATGTGAGCCTTAGTATTCTCGAACAAGTAATAGTAAATAACATTAAATTGGATTTTAACACAGTTGAATTATCATGCCTAGATATTGGATGCGCGTGCGGGAAGCACTTAATTAGTTTGAAACAAAACAGTATTATACAAAACGCAAAGGGCATTGATATATCTAATTTAATGATAGAGAGAGCGATACAATCAGCCGAAAATCATGGGGTAGATATATCTTACATAAACAGTAGTATAGAGCTTTATAATACAGAGGATAAATATGATATTATAATTGCGTCAGAAGTTCTTGAGCATTTAATAAATCCAATAGAGTGCCTAAAGAAAATAACAACTTTAATGAGTGAAAACGGTTTTTTTTATGGTTCGGTACCATTAGGCAATACATGTGATACAGAAGTCCATTTTAATCATTATAGTATGGATTCGTTATATGAATTACTTTTTAATTCATTCAAACGCATTACAATTATTCCTATAAATGTATCAGATAAGTCAGGGGTTCATCTTTTTTTTAGATGCCAAAAGGAAATGAGTTAATGAAAAAAATATCAATGCTTTTGCCAGTTCATAATGAGGGATTGTTATTACGTTATTCATTAGAACATCCTATAAAACATATAGATGAGATAATAATTGTAGATGGTGGGCCGGACGGCCCATCTACTGATTCTACTAAAACCATTGTTGATGCTTATGATAAATTATATCCAAATAAAATAAAGTATTATCAAGGAATATTTCGTATGGCCAATGGGTCGTGGGATGAATCTGCTCATCGCAATTATGGATTATCCAAAGTAACTGGTGATATATTAATGCCACATTGTGGAGATATGATTTATACTGAACCTGATATATTAAAAATAATCGAGTCTATAAATAAATTTCCAGATAAACGTATTATATATTGCCCTTTTGTGGAGTTCTGGCTGGATCAAACAAAAATAAGACTTTATGGTGGTCATGCAATGGAGGCATGGTTTCCTGTTTTAGCGATAAGTGATATTCCATTTGTTTCAATGGAGCTTGTCTGCCATTATTCTGATGGGCCTAATCTTAAAATAAAAGAACATATCCATGATGATTTTATGTTCATACCAAATGTATTTAGGTATCATTACGGATGGATTTCGGGATTTAGTGGACAAGTAAAAAAACATATTAGGAATATGACGATGGGTGCATGGGGTGAATCTGGGAAAGAAATCATTTTATCTGGGGATGCTGGAATTGCTAAGTGGGCGATAAATCACGTTTTAAGTTATCCCGACTTGCCATGTGGCTTTGTTTATACAGGAAATGCCCCTATTAACACATCTGTTTCATATTCAGACGGATGTAAAGAAGTAATTGATAACTATAAAACAATATATGGGGAAAATTTTTTAAATGAATGATATATGTTTTGTTACAACACCTATTTCCGAACTTATGGATGACCGTTTAGAAGCACCTTTAGGTTATTTATATTTGGCATCATATTTGAAATATGCAAACCCGGCGATTTCGGCTATTATATATGATATATGCGGCATCCCAGAAGATAAGTGGGATTTCCCAGAAGCAGCATATTATGGGTTTAGCACCTATTCGACAACATATCATAGGACTCTGGATATTAAAAAGAGGATAAAATTAATGTATCCTACCGCAAAATTTATTGCAGGAGGCGCACATGCAAGTGCTTTGCCAACAGAAGTTATTAAGGATTTTGACCATGTAATTGTTGGTGAGGGAGAACGAGCAATTTATTTGTTGCTTAATAAATGGATTATTGACCCAATAGTTATAGCTGACCAATCAATATTGTTAAACCTAGATAATATTCCTTATCCTAATTATGATTTCGTAGATGTCAATTCTTATCATAGGATAGTGGGCGGTAAACGTTCTTTTTCGGTATTAACCACAAGAGGTTGTCCTAATAAATGCACTTTTTGTAATTCGATAATCATGGGTGGAGGCAATAAAAAGGTTCGGTGGCGTAGTCCTGAAAATGTGATTGGTGAGATTCAGACACTATTGGATAAATATGGAGATATATCAATTCGATTTCAAGACGATATGTTTGGGGTAGATATGAAGTGGTTACATAAATTTACTAAATTAATAAAACCACTGGGTATAACATATAGGGCATTTGTCAGAGCTAGTCAATGTGCGAAAAGAGAGTTCACAGAACTACTCGACGAAGGAGGATGTCGCCACGTTTCTTTAGGTATAGAAAGTGGTTCTGATTTAATCCTAAATGCGATGCAAAAAGGGCAAACCGTTGAACAAGGTAGATTGGGATTAAAGAACGCTAAAGATGCAGGGTTAATTAGACGGATATATTTGATTGTAGGATACCCCGGCGAGACTTGGGGAACGATAAAGGAAACAGTTTCATTCGTTAAGGATACGAAACCTGATGAATTTGTTGTGTATCCACTTATCATATATCCGGGAACAAGTCTTTGGAGACATCAAAAAGAGTGGGGAATCAGAAACTTAGATACAAATTTCAGCCATTATTTTCAGATATATGGCGATGCTCAATCACTATTTACTTATGATTTAGATTATATTGACAGACATGAATTACAAAACATGAAAGATACTGTTGTTGCTGAGTTAAAAGAATCACATAGCATTTGGGCTAGGGAGTCAAAAGAATATGTTTGATATTATCGCATGTCCATATTGCCATGAACCATTATGTAATCTTAGATGTCAAAGATGTGAATTGCAGTATTATAAATCAAATGTAACAAATTCCTATCATATTTATAATGAACTTTCTGATCATTGGAGAATTTGTCAGGAACAGATAGAGGCACTTAAATTATTAGACCCCGGACATGAGAATGAAGGATCGCATGATAATATTGATTATCCTTATAATGACTTAGAAGGTGCTAGTCTGGCGCAACGTGCAAATGCTGGCATGTTAAATGTAGCGATTGACTTGTTGGGAGAGACATTATTTAATGCAAAATATGGTCTTGATATAGGCGCATTTCATGGTTGGGCATCTTTTCAGTTATCTAAATATTGCCAGATGATAGCTTTAGATATCTCTGACCACTCTTATTATGGACTTGGTAGTATCCCATCTATAAATAATGGGATATATAAGGTTGTCGGGGATGGTTGTAAGTTGCCATTTTTGGATAACTCATTAGATTTTATAATCATGGTATCTTCTTTACATCACTTACACGACAGGAAGGGCGGAGTAGAAGAAGCGTCAAGAGTTCTGAAGCCACTTGGTAAGTTTATAGCGATGGGGGAGTGCCCTCAGCCAATCGAGCTTTTTGAACAGTTAATGAATGACGGCATACGTGATTATGAGGGCGTTCCTTATACAAAAGAAACCCTGTATGACATAATCAGCCCATTCAAGGGCGAGATTTCAATATTACCGTTTACATATAGTTATCACATGGGGTATTTAGGATATTACAGCCTTGTGAATCAGGGGGCTGCAAGTAACAATATAATTTATGGAGTTAAGGATGGCTGAAAGATTAAGAGTATTACATCAATTACCAAATATGCAATATGGCGGCACAGAAAGAATTTGCCTAATAATCGCAGAAGCCTCAACTTTTTGCGATAATGTAGTTTACTCGCAAGTCCCCAAAAAGGAAAACGACTTCTCAATAAAATTTGCGGAAGCAGGAATTGATGTTATATTTCCTGATGGCGAGTTTTCTTCAGACGAATTTCACAATGTTGCTAAAGATTACCATATAGTTCACATATATGGGGGGGATTACCCGCCAGATTTTTGTGCCGGTATAAGTAATTATGTTTTTAACGTTTCTTCTCCGATAGTCAAGCACCCTGTATTATGCACGTCATTTTCAACGTTACTTAAACAGCCAAAAGAAAACGAATCTTATTTGTTCCGCTGTGCTGTAAACGTAAATCAATTTAATGTTTCTTTAAGGAAGCCGCATGATAAACTAAATTTTATACGAGTGTGCAGGGCAGGGAAGTCAGATATATCTTTACTAGATCAGGCAGTAGCGAAGATACTGGATAGATTTCCCGATTTGGGGGAATACTTTGTTATTGGAGATTCTTCTGGCATCAGTCATCCCAAAATTCATTATTTAGGATGGGTGAATGATATAAGGGAATACCTCGCAATTTCCGATATTTTTGTATATGCCCCGATTCCCCCTAACGTCTGGACATGCGATATTGTCGTATTGGAAGCGATGGCTTTTGGGCTGCCTGTTGTTAGTACTAACGATTGGAGCGTTACCGAGCAGATTGATCATGGGGAAACTGGGATACTGACGGATTATAGCGAGGAGTCTATATGCCAAGCTATTGAGTATCTATGCTATAACCCTACGGAAGTCCAGAGAATGGGCGATCTGGCATATAGCCGAGTGCTGGAATTATTCGATATAGATAAAAGGATGCCTTTATTAGAACAGATATATTTAAGGTCTTTAGAAATGAAGAATCTAAACCGGAGTTAAAAATACATGAATCCAGTTGAGAATATATACTTTACGTTTATTTCTAATATGATTAAGTATAATCATGGTATCTTCTTTACATCACTTACATGATAGAAAAGGTGGTATTGCCGAGGCATCAAGAGTTTTGAAACCCAATGGTAAAATGGTTACAATAGGCGAATGTCCTCAACCAATAGAAATTTTCCCTACTTTAATGAATGATGGGATAAGGAATTATGAAGGATTGCCATATACTAGAGAAGGATTAGAGGATATAATTAATGACTTTAATGGGAAAATAGATATATTACCTTTTTTATATACCGAACACATGGAGTATCTTGGGTATTATAGTCTTATTGGTAGGGTAGCCAATAATACCGTAATCTATGGAATTAAGGAGGCTAGACTATGATAAAAATAATTGGCGGAGGGGAAGTAAGTAAGTATTTCCCGCTATTAAGCAACATTTATAAACACTATGATATTAAACCCAAGAGCTATTTAGAAATCGGGGTATGTGAAGGATATTCAATAGCATGTATGATAGAGGAATTTCCTGAACTTGAAAAGGTTATTCTTAGTGATACATGGTTAAGTGAATATGGAGGTAGCGGGAAGGGTTCTCATAACCACATTGTAGAATTACTCGAGGAATTTGGGTTTGACTTAAATAAAGTAACATTTTTGGATGGTGATTCTAAAGATACAATTCCTAAATATTTTGAAGCGAATGATGAAGTATTTGACCTCTTGTATATTGATGGAGACCATTCATATCTTGGTTGCACAGCAGATATAGTAAATTGCATTAATCACTGTAACATTTGCGCTATACATGACGTAAGACATCCCACATATCCCTTTATCAAGGAACTATGTTATAGTTTTTATGATACGATTAAAGATGATTTCTTTATGATAGATAATGGAGAGTATATTATATATTTTGTAAGAAAAAATATAATACAAAAGGATTTATAATTTGAAAGTTTTATTTATAACAAATGACTACATTATTGATCCATTGGCTATTGCTTATTTAAGTTCTTATCTTAAAAAACAAGGACATACTGTTGACTTAATTAAGGCAAAACAAGAAAATATATATACTAAAATTGAAGAATATAATCCTGATGTTTTGGCATACTCCGTTACTACTGGGATGCACGTTTATTTTAAAGATTTAAATTCTAGCATAAAAAATACTTTCCCTAATCTGATTACTATTGTAGGTGGTGCACATATAACATTTTTCCCTGATTATGTAAAATCTGATGGCATTGACTATGGCATTGCAGGAGAAGGCTTTGAGGCATTTCCAGAACTTTTGCATTGTTTAGAAGTTGGCGACAATCCTACAGGTATTCCCAATATAGTAACTAAAACGTTTAATGGGAAACTAAGACCGCTATATAATAAAGATTTATTATTATTACCAGATAGAGACTTAATTTATAAGTATCCTATAAACAGAGATAATCCAATAAAAAATATAATGACGAGTTTTGGATGTCCGTTTTCGTGTCCCTATTGTTATAATGAAAAATACAAAAAAATATACGACATTAAAATGCCCCAACAGCGTAGTGTAGAAAATGTTATTGCAGAAGTTGAGGATTTGAAACGGTTTCCACTCGAATTAATATTTTTCCAAGATGATTTGTTTCCAATTTATAACAAAAAATGGATTACTGAATTTTGCGATAAATACCCAAAAGTTCCATTCCATATACAAGTTCGGTTAGAAATGATTACTGATGGGGTTATTAAGCAGTTAAAAAGTGCAGGTTTATTTAGTGTTACTTTTGCAATAGAAACAGGAGATGAAACGTTAAGACGTGATGTATTGAATCGAAATATGACAAATTCCATTATATTTGAAAAAGTAAAAATATTACAGCAAAATGACATAAAATATCGTTCTGAAAACATGATTGGAATACCAAACGAAACAATACAGAGTGCATTAAAAACGCTTGATCTAAACATAAAAATTAAACCGACAATCGGATGGGCAAGCAACTTTCAACCATATCCCGGAACAGCATTGGGAGACCAGTGTTTTTCAGCTTCTATATTTGACAATGATATAGATTCAATCTCATCTAGCTTTTTTGAAGAATATATATTGAAAGTGGCGCATAATAAGGAATTTAACCGCTTACAAAAATTATTCCCAATAATAGTAGATAAACCATATTTAAGGTTTTTAACGAGATTATTAATTTTATTGCCTTTTGATAAATTTTACGGAAAATTATTCTCGTTCTATAAAAAATATTTATACAACGAAAAGCTATATAAGGTAAATTAGATGAAAATATTAGCGATAATGTTGTGGTCAATAATTAATATAATATCTATGTTTAATCGCAATCCTAGCGAACCAAAGTTTACAACGGGGTATGGGTATAATATCCCATCTACATTGGACTGATTATGGAAAAGATAACAGACACGTATTACGATTCACAATGGAATTTACAGTTAATGAACGTGCCTTTGGCTTGGGAATACACCTATGGCAAAGACTCTGTTATCGCGCTTATTGATTCTGGTGTTGATGCAAGCCATAAAGACTTGGGATGGAATACAGATATTTACTTAACCACATCTGATTCAATACAGGCTCGCAAGGCAAAATATCAGCCAGTGCTTAATGCGATAAAAAGCGGCAACCACCCCAAGATATTATCTGGGTGGAATTTTATTGATGACAATAATGACACTTATGACGATTACAGGCATGGAACGTCATTAGCGGGAATTATGTGTGCAGATGTTGATAATGAAGGCATAGTTGGGGTAGCACCTGATGGTAAGATAAGACCATATAAGGTTGTAAACGGGAACGGGTGGACTACACAAAAGATGGTTGCTGATGCTGTTGCGGACGCAATAGATGATAATGTTGACGTTATTAACTTCTCATTAGCATGGGTAAGAGAGACAGAGAAACTAATGACTGCCAATATACAAGAAGCTATTAGTCAGGGCATAATTGTTGTGGCGGCTGTTGGTAATGATAACAAAGAAATGACGTGTTATCCAGCATCTATTGACGGGATAATAGCTGTTGGTGGATGCAACGCTATTGGCAAGCGTTGGGTGCATAACGATAAATTAGGGAGCAATTATGGCGGAATGACATTTTCTGCCCCTGCGGATGCTCAGATTTCTACACAATATATGCGATCTAGATATGAACCAAAAGAAGGCACTAGCATGGCGTGTGCGAACACGTCTGGCGTTATGGCGTTATTAAAAACGATTGACAAATCCATAACCAATAAAGACATAATTGAATATTTTAAGTCATTCAAATATAATAGCGAACTAGGATATGGCGTATTAGACGCCTATGACATTATTAGATATTTTGTTAATCAGCCACAAAACGAGAAATTAGATGATTGTTTGCAGATGCTTGAACAGCTAAAAACAGCTATTTTGAAATTGGGTGGAGACAAATGATTCGCAAAATTAAGTCTAAAGATAATAATGTAAATATTATATGGGATGATACCTCATCAGTAGCTAAAGTATTTGTTAAGAATCAGGAAACTGCTGTTCAGTTATCAGGGATAAACCCCAGACTTTTTGGCAAAGGCACTAAGTTTCGAGTTGGCGTATATCAATCGTTATCAAATATTGCGGATAGTTTAGCGAGAGTGAGTAAATATTTAGATAGTAACCCTGCTGGAACTATTAGTGTTTTGCAGTATGGCGATTTACCCGATAATATGTCCGGGTCATACGAGAATTATGGCGGGTCAGTAGTGGTTGACCCGAATAAGTATCCATCTCATCATAGGCAATATCATGGGATGAAGGTTTATAAAGACGCAATGCGCGATAACACCTTATTGCATGAACTAACTCATTCACAAGATTTTGCCTCTAAAGACCCCGATATGGCAGAAGTGGTTGCAAATCAACGGACAATGCGATACCTTAATGACCGTATAAGTGAAACACCATTAAATATGGAAAAAGATATGTATAAGATACTTAAAGCTGACGACCTAAAATTATATAATAATTATTGGAAGCGGGTGGGGGAAAACCAATGACACGAGGCGAGCTTAAAAAACGAATTAAATGGGGCGAAGGACTTGACCCTACTAGGGAAGATGGGTTGTTATCGTCTGACTTGTTGAATACTGCAATTAATGACGCTATCAAGCGGTGTGCGGAGGATTTGAACCTTATCCCTGCGGAAGCGACAATGGCGTTGCGTTCTGACCAATATAAGTATCCCTTGCCTTCTGATATGCTCCGTATATACAGGGTATGGTATATTGATAGCAACGAAGTTCATACGCCATTACGTTATCTTAACCCTACACAGTTTTACGACTTTTTTGATTCTGACGATACCAGTGATGAACCGATATATTACGGTATAGGCAATTATCAGGGTGCTGTAATAGAGTTTTGGAAGAACTCAGTAGTCTTATACGACTTTGTGTCTAGCGGGACTATCACAACAGCCAGCGTTAGAACGGTTATTGACTCATCTGCTAACTTCGGCAAAACAAGAACAGGAAGAAAGATTGAGCCGGGTGCGATAGTGCATAACACCACAGACGGCTCTTATGGGGCGGTAGATTGCCTTGATATAAGCACAAACGTGACTACTGGCACAGCTACCGCTAACACCTCAACAAACAGTTTA
>Ga0180732_1001180_pt1 | contig 17116 bp, 17 predicted proteins | sample KR11_01MetaG_FD_148674 | JGI IMG/M metagenome (GOLD analysis project Ga0180732, IMG submission 148674) | Groundwater microbial communities from the Olkiluoto Island deep subsurface site, Finland - KR11_0.1 MetaG | ecosystem: Environmental > Aquatic > Deep subsurface > Groundwater | place...
ATTATTTGCATCGGATTCACCGCTGAGTAAAACACTCACCTCCATATTTCTAATGGATTCTTGTAAAGAAGGCGCATCAGCGTAGAGTTGCTCTATTGACTCTTCGTCATTTTCTTCTTTGGCCATCTCATAAAGTTCAATCGCATCATCAACTGCATTTTTAGCCAATAAATATTTTTCAAGTTTTCTTTGAAGCTGCGTTTTCTCTTTTTGTACAACAGCTGCGTTTGCTGCATCATCCCAAAAAGCCTGTTCATTTTCCAGCTCAGTTATTTCTGCCAATCTTTTTTTTATTTTATCCGGTTCAATAACATCAGTGATGTTTTCCATTTTGATAGAAGTGTTCTTTAAAAGTTCAGTATATTCGTAGTTATCCATAAAATTTATCCAATAGTGTGTAATACCAAATGCAGCCAAGTATAAATACCTTAAATAAAAGAGAAGCTATTAGCTTCAAGGCAAATCTTTGCAGGACTAACTGGTTAATCCAAAAAGATTTAACGAAGCTAGATGATGGCTTCTATTTTACCCTTCGGGCGAGAATATTGCATCATATTGCTTCGTTGAAAATACTTGAAGCTACTAGTAGCTCCTGCGTACTTTCGCCTTGCACTCTAATGCAATATTCTCGTTTAAGATATATATACTTGGCTGCATTTGGTATAATTGCATTATATTATATCTGGACTTAAAATGAAGATTATCTCAAATCCTTTGGAACTCAAAGAGTATTTAAAAAATTGTAATAAAAGCATAGGGTTTGTACCTACAATGGGGGCTTTACATGAGGGACACATCTCTCTTATTAAAAAAGCAAAATCCGAAAATGAGCTTTTGGTTGTCTCTATTTTTTTAAATCCGACACAGTTTTTAAAGGGCGAAGATTTAGATAAATATCCTAAAAAAGATGAAGCAGATAAAAAAATATGTCAGCTTAGCGGTGTGGATGTTCTTTTCTACCCTCAGATAAGTGACATGTACTCTCAAGATGAAGTCTCACTCCTTGCTCCAAAGGTCAGAGGATTTGTTTTAGAAGGTACGAGCAGACCAGGACATTTTAATGGCGTTTTGACCGTTGTTATGAAACTGCTCAATATAGTGAATCCTACAAAAGCTTACTTTGGTAAAAAAGATGCGCAGCAGCTGAATCTTATAACTTTAATGGTGAAGCAACTTTTCATGAGTGTAGAAATTATTCCCGTGGATACACAAAGAGATTCTGATGGCTTGGCCTTAAGCAGCAGAAACGCATACCTGAGCCCACTTGAAAAAAAAGAAGCTTTGAAAATACCACTTTCACTTTATTTGGCTTCAAAAATGGTAAGTAAAAATATTTTAGATGCAAAAGAGATTACAGATGCAATGAGAGAATATCTTGAATCTTTAGAGATATCTTATGTTGAAATTGTGAATCGAGAGTTTGAATCGATTAAGAAAGTGGAATTGAAAAACACAATTATACTTGTTGAGGCAAAAGTGGGACAGACGAGATTACTCGACAACATTTGGCTTTAAGTAGCCATCCTCAATCATAATGTCTACAGCTGCCTTAAAAACGGGTACAGCTGTCTGTGAAGCAAACTGACTTACTTTAGGCTGAATAACAATAACGCCAAGAGTGTATTTGTTATTTTCATCATTGGCAAAGCCCATAAACGCAGTATTATATTTTCTAACATACTCACCATCTTCAACAATGTGTGCCGTACCTGTTTTACCGCCAACTTCCAAGCCCGGTGTTTTCGCTTTTACCCCAGTTCCTTCATTGACAGTTTTAATAAGAATTTCTTTTACTCTTTGCGCAGTCGAACTTTTAATAATCTGAATCTGCTCTTCGTCAGCAATAGGTATCTCTCTTTTGTATTCATCAATAAAATTGTTAACTATTTTTGGTGTTGAAATCTTCCCGTTATTGTTAAACGTAGTATATGCACGAACAAGCTGCATAAGGTTTGCCTTCATTCCGTAGCCGTAAGAACAGGTTGCTCTATAGATTTCAGTGTCGAGTCTTTTTGCGCTTGGAACTGAACCGGTTCTTTCATAAATTAAATCTGGGGTAGATCTTTTAGAAAATCCAAAAGCTTGCAAGCCTTCGTAAAATTCATAGCCTGACATTTTTTGCGCAAGTTGCGATATACCAATATTAGAAGAGTGAACTATAACTTCTTCAGCTGAGAGCATTGAAAACTTATGTTCATCTGTGATAACTTTTTTCCCTAGTTTGTATCTTCCGTTGTATCCATTGACCATTTCATAAGGACTGATACGGCCTTTGTCTAAAAGTATAGCAAAGGTGACAACTTTAACAACACTTCCCGGCTCAAAGGAATACTCAGTCATACCGGCATTAAGCGCAGGGTAGTCCTCTTTTTGAATGTTCTTTGGCATAAATCTGCTAGAAGTTGCAAGAGAGAGAACTTTACCGTCTTTGGGATTCATTATGGCAATCATGATTTGCTTGGCATCAAGCTCAAGCTTCATTTTGTCAAGCATTCTTTCTATTTTTATCTGAAGCGCTACGGGTATAGTGAGTTTAATGTCGAGACCGTTGATTTCCGGCTTTGTGAAACTGTTTTTATTGAGAATGATGTAGCTGTTGACATCTCTTGGACCTTGGCTTGAACCATCTTGTCGTGCTGCAAGTTCTACATCAAATCTTTTTTCAAGTCCTTTAACACCTCGAATACGTGTATAGCCGTCATCTTCAAGTTTATGCGAATAACCTATAACCGGAGTGAGTAAATCCCCATAAGGGTATTCTCTGCTCTCTCCACTTTCTAAAACACTTAGACCATGAAGCATTCTCATACCTGTTCGAGGATTTTTTCTCTCGACAAATACTTTATAATCCCTGAGATCGTATGCCAATTTTTTAAGATATTGCGCCTGAAGCTGAGGAATAAGGTAGCTTAAAACAACAACACCCTTGCGTTTACTCAGTTTTTTTCGTATCTCGTTGGCATCAATGCCTGAATAGATACTAAAAAGCTCAACAAATAGATCCTTTTTTTGAGGGTCAATATAGTTGGTATTTACAACTGCTTTGTAAAGTTTTTGCGTTGTTGCAACATGAAAACCGTCAGCACTAATGATGCTTCCACGCGCTGCTTTTGTGTTATCACTTGTGTACATAGAGGGTAAATCACGGGATTTGAGGACATTAAGCAGCATCACTGATAAAAATATAAAAAATCCGAACCCTATGAGTGAGTAAAGAAGAAGTATTTTTTTGCTTTTATTTTGGTTTAGCATATTTTATGGGTACTTTTAGTTTTTGAGAGGATTATAGCATTTTAAGTTTAGATAATGCAGAAAAAGTATTCCCATTCCAAGATAAAACATGAGAATGAGAATTATGTGTGGCTATAACTGAGTACGTCCGAGTTCTTTATAAGCGTTTAGCGCTTTGTTTCTTATCTCGAGCATGAGCTTCATACTTGTTTCAGCTTTGCCAATCGCGAGGGCTGCCTGATGCAAATCTTTTACCTGACCTGTTGCCATATCTGCGATAGCTTTTTCGCTGTCCACTTGAAGCTCGTTAGTTTCGTTGATAGCTGATTTTAAGTGTTCGCTAAAAGCCTCGCCGCCCGTAAGATCAGCTTTACCTTTTTGTTTTAAGAGGTCAGAGGAAGATATTCCTTGTATGCCGCCAATATTATTCATAATCTACTCTTCTTATTGAAATAATGAAATGGCATTGTTCGCCATATCTTTTGAACTCTCAAACGCAGCTACGTTTGCCTGGTATGAGCGTGTTGCCTCTACTAAATCGGCCATTTCTACCACAGGATTAATGTTTGGGTATGCAACGTATCCATTTGCATCTGCGTCTGGATGGCTTGGGTCAAATTTTAACTTCGGTTCTCTGTCATCACGTGAAATTTTGTCAACTAAAACGCTCATTATAGCAGGATTTACTTTTTTGCCAAACGCACCTTCTTGGAGAGGATCTTCGTATTTTGCACTGTTACTGTTTTCACCAAGGGCTTTGTTATAGTACTCATTAAAATCTACAGCTTTAAAAACTACTTCTTGGCGTCTGTAAGGTCCGCCTTCTTCAGTTCGCGTAGTTTGTGCGTTTGCAATGTTGCTAGAGATTGTATTTACACGCACTCTTTGAGCAGATAAACCGTAACCGCTAATATCAAAACTATTTAAAAATTGAGACATCTTTTAATCCTTAACTTATTTTACTCGAAGCATCGATGACGCTTTTAAAAATATTGCTATCTTTTTTGTTTGCCTGAATGAGTGCATTAAACATCACAGAGTTTTTACTCATCTCAGTTGTTTCAACATCCAAGTCAACACTGTTTCCATCATTTCTTGCCATATGTCCGTCCCTGAAAAAAAGAGTTGGCTTGGTGCTGCTTTTTTCATTTTGAAGCGGAAGATGACCTGCATTTGTCTGAGCCATCTCAAGATGTGGACTTTTTTCATTTAACGCATCTGCTTTTTTAGTAAGGAGAGCCTCTTGAAAGCTTATGTCTCTAGGTCTATAAAAAGGAGTGTCCGCGTTTGCAATGTTTGATGCAATCATGTCCTGACGCGCTGCTCTAAAGTCAAGCGCATCTTTTATGAGAGAATGCGCACGAGAAATTTGAATGCCCACGAGAGACTCCTTTTTTATAATTATGAAAGATAAGCATTTTTAGTTCCAAATATATATGATTTTATAAATTTACAGACAGAAAATATATTTAATTTTTATTGTTTTTTTTAGTTTATAGTATTTTCAGCTAATTTATCATATTACTGTTTAAAAAGTGCATTTTAAGCAAGATTTTAGAATTACTGATGGATAATCTTGTTAAGGTTACTAGTGTAATCCAAATATTTCAATTGAGGAGTTCTTTATGAAAAGAGCTGGTTTTACAATGATCGAATTGATTTTCGTTATCGTTATTTTAGGTATTTTGGCTGCTGTAGCTATTCCAAAACTTGCTGCGACTAGAAATGATGCTACGGCTTCTACGATTGCTACATCTGCTGCGACATGTGTAAATGATGCTGGTGGTGCGTATATGATGGATGGAAACTTTACTAATGGCACGAATAGTGCTGCTTGTGTTGATGCTGCTGAGTGTTACTCATTTACTGCTGATGACGTTAATGGTACATTGACAGTTGCAGACACTAATACTAGTGCTGTATGTACTCAAGCCCATACGTTAACAAGTGTAAATAATTTATCTGCTGCATCTCCTGGTGTTATTCATCAATTCTAAATTTGTTACATTCTCAAGCTAATGCTTGAGAATGTAATTTGCCTCTTTCTTGAAATCAGCTAAAGTTTAAATTTAAATAATCTAAATCATGGTAATACAAGAAATTGTATATTTTTGATAGAAGGTTTTTATTATGAGTGAATTAAAAAACGGTTTTACGATGATAGAAGTTATATTTGTAATAGTGGTGTTGGGGATACTGGCTTCAGTTGCTTTACCAAAACTAGTAGCTAACAAAAATGATGCCAGCGCTGCAAAAATCGCTCTAGAATTGGGTGATTGTATTGAAATGGCCTGCGGCGAATATACTAAGACAGGCACATTTGACATCAACAGTTCAGCTTGTACCGATGTAACAGCAAGAAATCAGTGTTTTGTATTATCTGCTGATAATGCTACGGGCATACTCAATGTAAGACATGTATCGGGAGTAGTGGATGGGAGCGTTTGTAAAAAAGCACAGCTACTTGTTGAAAGTCCTAAACTTTCCTCACTTGTTGGAATAGATCATTTATTTTAAAGATATAATTTAAGGAGGCTTCCATGAAAAATAGTCGATTTGCGTTTACTATGATAGAACTAATTTTTGTTATCGTAGTTTTGGGTATTTTAGCATCTGTAGCAATTCCAAAATTTGCAGTTACAAGAAATGATGCTGTTTTGGCTAAAGGTAAAGCAGACGTTGCAACGATTCGTTCAGCAATTGTGACTGAAAGACAAAGTCAGCTTATTAAAGGTGTTAATACATGGATACCAAAATTAAGTTATGGAAGTGGTAACTTATTTACTGGAAGTGATGCTAACAGAACACTGTTAATGTATGGTATAGCCGCAGGTGAATGGGCTCACGGAAGCGTGACGGGAACTACGGACGCTTACACTTTTACAGCGGCAGGTGTAACAACAAATTTTACTTACACAAATACAAATGGAACTTTCACCTGCAGTGGCGGCGATTGTTCAAAACTTACTGATTAATGAAGCAAGAAGATTATATTTGTATTTTTATGAAGTAGCACTTCTCTCTTCCCCTCTTTCTTTACTTACATACCACTCTTCTTTGGACTTAGAAAAAGGGAGAGTGGTTGAAGTTTCTTTGAGAAATAAAAACTACAAAGCAGTAGTCACAGAAATAACTTCTAAGCCAGATTTTACAACGAGTGAAATTTTAGAAGTAAGTGATTTTTTTTACTCTTCCAAACAACTTTCCCTTGCTCAGTTTATTTCCTCTTATTATATTTGTTCTTTGGGCGAAGCACTTGGCTTGATGTTGGCTTATGAGTCAGGTATGTGTTCCCACGCGGAGCATGGGAACGAGAGTAACCGTCATTGCGAGCGAAGCGAAGCAATCTCTACAATTACACTTTCAGCAAAACAAAAAGAAGCGCTTGCATTTTTGCAAGAACACAAAATCTCTCTTCTCTTTGGCGACACAGGCAGTGGTAAAACAGAAATATATATGAAGTATTTTGAGTTAATGATAGCTCAGGGTAAACGCAGCATATTTTTAATGCCGGAAATCTCTTTGACACCTCAAATGAGTCAGCGTTTGGAAGAACATTTTGGTGAGAAAGTTGTGATGTGGCACTCGAAACTTACACCTTTGCAAAAAAGAAAGGCATTGGAGAAAATTTATAACGGCACTGCGTTTATTATTGCAGGTCCACGTTCAGCACTATTTTTACCCCTAGAAGATTTAGGTTTGATTGTGGTGGATGAAGAGCATGACGACAGCTATAAATCCTCCTCGCGCCCGCGCTACAACGCAAGGGATATTGCCATTTACATGGGAAAAATTTATGATGTTCCGGTTGTTCTGGGTTCTGCAACGCCATCTCTGAGTTCTTATGTAAAGTTTCCCCATGTAAGACTTAAGGGCGGTCATTACAGTTCTGACAAAGAGTTTGTCTATGAAAAAAGTGCCGAAACACTCTCTCCTTTGATTTTACAAAATCTAAAATTTACACTAGATAAAAAAGAACAGAGCATCGTTTTTTTACCCACACGAGCCAATTTTAAGTATCTTATTTGCGGGGATTGCGGGCATACGTATGAGTGTGTTTTTTGCTCCATCGGGATGAGTATTCACCAAAAATCTCATGCATTGAAATGTCACTACTGTAACTACACGCAGGCTATCCCTCAGGTTTGCAGCAAGTGTGGCAGCGGACATTTGACAAGCTCGCGTTTAGGTACGGCAGAAGCTGTAAAAAACATCAGTGAAGAGTTTGCTCAAGCGAGAGTAGAGCAGTTTGACAGAGACGTAATTACCACATCGGCAAAACTCAAAAAAGCTCTCAAGCGTTTCAATGAGAAAGAGAGTGACATATTGGTTGGAACGCAGATGTTAAGTAAAGGGCATGACTACCACGGAGTAACTTTGGCTGTGGTCTTAGGCATGGACAATATGCTCAATATGAGTGACTACCGGGCCCGCGAAAAAGCACTCTCTTCACTCATTCAAGTAGCAGGGAGAAGCGGACGTGCTAAAGATGCAAAAGTAATAGTACAAAGTTTTAATGAAGAGTTTTTTTCACTCTATTTGGAAAACTACGAAGGATTTTTAGAAGATGAAAAAAAGTTTCGAGAAGGCTTATATCCGCCTTATAAAAAACTCTGCCGGATTCTTTTTTCACACAAGAATGGCCTCAAAGCTCAGGAACAGATGAATAAAATGCAAGAAGCTCTTTCACGTTTATCAAACATTGAAATAGTGGGTTATGGAAAATGTGCTATTGAGAGGGTTTCGGACAAGTATAGATTTGAGATTTTGCTGCGTTCAGATAAGAGTACAGATTTAATTCGGGCGATTAATATGTGCCGGGTAGATTTGGCTGAGATAGATATGGACCCTATAGAATTCGGTTAATTAAACTAAGCGATCCTGATTCTCAAAAAACCAGTAAAACGCCATAATCATTCCCGGCGTTTTTTTGTAACTTTCATCAAACATAAAGTTTTTTGCTTCATCAAGGGGAATGTAAATGACCTCAATGTCTTCATCATGAATACCGCCGCCTTCACTTACCTTCATGCTCTCGTCACACTTGGCAAAGTAAAGCGTTTGGCGTGCTCCTGATATTCCTACGCTGGTGTAAAATGAAGTTACTTTTGTGATGCCTTCAAGCGGCACGTCATAACCGCACTCTTCAAGAATTTCTTCTTTTGCTATTTGGACTTTTGAAGCTTCTTTGTCAACAATTCCGGCACAGAGTTCATAGGTATAACCATCTATCTTATGGGTGTTTAAAACAGTGACACGAAGTTGTTTTACCGTGATAAAAGCATTTTTTTCTTGGTGCCAAAGAAGAATGGCGACACTGTCATGAGAGATTACGGCCTCCCATGTTTTTTGTACTTTTTTTTGGGTGTAGTGTATCTTTATGGGTTTAATGTAGCTAGGCTGAGTAAGTTGTGTGACTAGGTCTATCTTAGCCATCTGCCTCTGTCTCTTCTAAGTTTTGAGGTTCAGGCTCGTTGAAAAAGTAGCATTTTGGGCGTGTTTTTCTCGCTTTTACATATTCTGGTTTATTATTAAGATGCGCGTCTATACTGTCGTTATATTCTTTTCTTAAGCTGTCAAACGCAGCTTTTTCTTTGCCGGAGAGGTTCACGGTAGCTACCTGAACAACTGTTAATGGATTGATAGCAACACCTTTTTTTCTTAACTCAAAGTGTAGGTGAGGGCCGGTTGAGCGGCCTGTGTTTCCAACATAGGCTATAACTTGGCCTTTTTTGACGTTTCTCCCTTTTTTCACCCCGCTTTTAAACGATTTTAGGTGGGCATATCGTGTTTCAAAACCATCAGCATGAGAAATTCTTATGAGGTTTCCGTAAGAGCCTGCGTTTGCCGCATAGTTGATGAATCCATCTCCAGCGGCCATAACCGGTGTTCCCGGTCTTGCCGCATAATCCACACCTAAATGAGCCTTCCATTTTTTAAGAACAGGATGGAATCTTCTTTTTGTAAAAGTAGAAGAGAGTCTCGCTCCCGATACCGGACGGCCAAGTAAAAATTCTTCAGCTTGTGAGCCTTTTTCGTCATAATATTTTTCATCATTATTCAAATAGAGATAGTGTTTTTTGCCGCTGAGTTCAACCATTGCCGCTTTAAGTACCGGCATAGAAAACGTTTTGCCAAGACGGTACTTTTGCTCATAAATCATCACAAGAGTGTCTCCGGGTTTAATACCTGTTTTGAAGTTTAGTGAGTTTTTAAAACTTGAATGAAAAATATGCGCCAGCTTTTTTGAGCCCGTTTCTTTTTGAATATTGTAAAGAGGTGAACTCGTAATCACTACAGAGAATGTCTCTGTTTGAGTGGTAGTTATTATTGGAATTGCTTCAAATTTATATTTTTCATTTTCTTTATAGATGTGAATTTGGAGTTCGTCATTGAGAGGTAAGAGTACTTGCTCTATTTGACCTTTTGAATTTTTTGAAACTTGATAATGTACTCCAGTGAGCAGCTCTTCTGTGAGTCTTTGGTCGTCTCTGTCGAGGTTGTAGTAGAGCTCTTTTGTAGGGAGGTTGTTTTTTTCTAAAAATACAAGGTAAGTTTCGCCGTTTATCCAGCGGTAGCGTTCGATTTCAGAACTAAAAAGTGAGGTCCAGAACAGGACAACGAGGATAAGAAAACGTAGCATAAAGATAATCCTGAAATAAATTATTTGCAAACTCTATCAAAAGTTGGCTTAGTCTGAGGTTTGTTTGATATAATCGCAATATATTATTTTAAAGAAGAGCTATGAAAAAAATATTTTTACTGTTTATACTTGTCTTGGAACTGAGTGCTGCAATTATGAAGTTACCTCTTTTGAGCGTAGATGAAGAAACCTTAAGTGCTACCATAGAGGTTGAAAAGATAGATGTTGGGGTAAGCGGTTTTATTTTGCATACAATTGCACCCGGTCACAGCAGTATTTTAAAGAATGTTGTTGTAACTTCGTATGACGCAAAAACAAAAAAAGCTACTTTGGAGATGAGTGATTATGATGCACTCAAAAACAATGCTTTACCTAAGGGTGAGTGGAAGGTGAAAGTCGGAGACACTGCAGTACTTGCGTTTGGATATGACAGAGCATTTTTACTTACACCGAGTGAAGAGATTTTTTACAAACTCTCCAAAAGTGTGAATGTTCAGTGGGTTCATCCAGATATATTTGCAACAATTTTATCTTTCAGAGGACATCCAGCCCCTCAGAAAGAGGATTTTGATGCCTTTACAAGCTCTGCTGCCGTTGGAATAATCTTTATCTATTTGGATGAAAAAGTTTACACAATCGATGCAAAAAGTTTTGTTATTTTAAGCATTGCAGATGCACCGATGGTTCAAGATAATGAGGTTCTTCCTTTTTACACACGTGTTGAAAATATAGACTCTGCATGGTGGGGAGCGGGAAGTTCACCGCTTGAAGAATATTCACCGCACTATTATGAGCTTTTAGTTGAACATAATGCAGAGAATAAAGCTTTGTATGAAATTATAAAAAAGCAGGGTGAAAAACTTCACTATCTGTTAGATGATTTTGATTTTAAGGATTAAAAAGTGATAGATTCTAAACATATAAAACATTTTGCCTCTATTGTAGGTCAAGAAAACATTTTTAGTGATAAAGCACATCTTATAGCTTATTCATATGATGCAACGCGTGAGCACTTTGAGCCTGATGCAGTTGTCTTTCCAAGAAATGAAGACGATATTTCTAAGGTTTTAAAATACTGTAATGAGCATAGAATTGTGATTGTTCCCCGTGGAGCAGGAAGCGGTTTTACCGGCGGGGCGCTTCCAAGTTCCGGAGGGATTGTCCTTGCTATGGAAAAGCATATGAACAAGATACTCGAGATAGATATGAAAAACATGGTGGCAGTTGTGCAGCCGGGTGTTATAAATATGGATTTACAGCGTGCAGTTGAAGAGCTTGGCCTTTTTTATCCGCCGGATCCCGCATCTCAAGAGTATTCAACTCTGGGTGGGAATGTAAGTGAAAACGCAGGCGGTATGCGTGCTGCAAAGTATGGAATAACAAAAGATTATGTTATGGCAACACGTGCAGTTTTACCAAATGGGGACATTATAAAAGCGGGAAAACGCACCATTAAAGATGTCGCGGGTTATAACATCAGCGGTATTTTGATTGCTTCTGAGGGAACTTTGGCGGTGCTTTCAGAAATAACACTGAAGCTCATCCCAAAACCAAAGATGACAAAAACTGCAATGGGAATTTTCCCAACGGTGCATGAGGCGATGGAAGCGGTTTACAAAACTATGGCGAGCGGGATTACACCTGTTGCTATGGAGTTTTTGGACAATCTCACTATTCGTGCGGTGGAAGAGACATTTCATAAAGGTCTCCCGGTTGATGCGGGTGCTTTACTTGTGACAGATGTGGATGGAAACCTTGAAGAAGATTTAAACTTCCAGCTCGCGCAGATTGAAAAAGTATTTCGTGAAAATGGATGTAGTGAGTTTAAAATTGCAAAAGATGACAAAGAGGCCAAAGACATCTGGTTTGCTCGCCGTAACGCATCTCCGTCACTCAGCGTTTACGGAAGTAAAAAACTCAATGAAGATGTGACGGTTCCAAGATCTGCTCTACCGGAACTTCTTGAGAGATTTTACGCAATCGCTGACAAATACAACATTAAAATACCATGTTTTGGGCATACCGGTGACGGAAATGTTCATACGAATGTAATGGTAGACGGCAAAGACCCAGAACAGGTAAAAATCGCTTACCTAGCTATTGAAGAAGTTTTTCAAGCGACCATAGATTTGGGTGGAACACTCTCAGGTGAACACGGAATAGGTCTCGCAAAAGCACCTTATATGCACATGGCGTTCACCGATGAAGAGATGGCACTATTTAAATCAATTAAGATGGCGTTTGATCCAAACAACATTTTAAACCCTGCGAAAATGGGACTGAAGTAAAACTCTAAAAAGGGCTCTGATGAACTTAAAGATACAAAAATTCTATGGACATCTCAGACTTTTTCTTGGCTCTTTTATTGACAAGGACTTGACCTTTTATGCGGCAAGTCTGAGTTTTTATACTCTCTTTACTATTATCCCTCTACTTCTTATAGTTTTAACGCTCTTCACATCTTTACCGGCTTTTGCTGAGTATTACGAAAAAATTCAGCACTTTATCTTTTCCAATCTTCTCCCTGGAAACTCCGAAGCAATCATGGAACATATCAACGGATTTTTACAAAACTCAGTGGAAATGAGTGCTATAAGTTTTGCTATGATTATCGTCTCTTCTCTTTTGTTTTTTCAAAATTTTGAGTATATTGCAAACAAAATTTTTCATGCGCCTAAACGCGGTCTTTGGCAGTCGGTGACAACATTTTGGACACTTCTGACACTCACGCCGCTTGGGCTTGGAGTCTCTTTTTACATCACGGGTTATGTCGCAAATTTGATGGCGAGCAGTGAATATACGGCGGGGATAAATATTCTTCCATATATTCCTTATCTTATCATCTGGGCGCTCTTTTTTCTTATATTTCAAATCAGCGCAAATACTAAAATATATGCAAAAGCTTCTGCTTTAAGTTCCTTTATTGTTGCTATTATTTTTTCTATTGCCAAAAATGCGTTTATCTATTATGTCTTTTACAACAAATCCTACGCCACAATGTATGGTTCGTTTTCCATTGTTATTTTTCTTATTTTATGGATTTATGTCTCTTGGGTTGTCTTTATTTACGGGCTTAAATTATGTTACATGATAAACAGAGTATATGAAAAACGCGAGAGCCAAGAGGATGAGAAGCTTCAAAACAGTTCTTTTAAAGATAGCCAAAACAGAGAGTAAAACATAAAACGCAAGCCAAGCTGCGTTTATACTGAGAGTTATGTGTGTTTGACCCAAACCGATGAAAAGCTGCAAAACGGTGTCAAATAAATCCCCAAAACCTACAAAATGCAAAAAAATACTCAGCGGATAAAAAAATGTAAATAAAAATGTCCAAATAATTGAGAGCGGATGATAGGAGCTAAATATTCCAAATATGACGAGGGAATAGGGCAACATCATTCCATACACCCAAAGGGGCAAGAGAATAAATTGCCATTTTTTTTGCATCTCTTGAAAATAAATCAAAAATAAAAAGATGTAAAAAACACCTGCAACAGAGAGCCAAAACCCAAGAGCAAAGAAGAGTCTTGGAAAAAAGGCCAAGAGAAGTAAAACACTCAGAAGAAGCGTTTGCATGGAAACTATTTTCAAGCCTCTGTCATGCAGAAAAAATCCTACAAGAAGCATGCCAAAAGCACGTAAAACAGATGCCGGAGAGTCTAAAAAAAGAAGATAAAAAAACAAAGCTATCGCAACTAAAACAAAAAGGTCTCTGTTTTGGCTTCTATAAGGAAAGTACCTTTCTTGGAGGTATTTGTAAGGGAATTTGAGTAAAAAATAGAGCACGGCACTCAGTACTCCAAGATGAAAACCACTGATGGCAAGCAGGTGTGAAACGCCTAAGTTTGAAAAAGCACTTTGAAGACTTTTGTCTAGGACGGTTGCGGTGTAGAGCGCTTGGTAAATATTTGTACTCTCTGCGTTTGTGTGTGCAGAGGCAATGCTTGCGTTTACTTTTTGCTTGAGAGTTTTGGTCTCATTAGTTTCTAGTATGTAACCGGGTGCGTAAAAACTTTGTAAGTACTCATAAAAACTGATTTCGGGGGCAAAGAAGACAATGGTGATTTTTTTGCCAAGCGAAGGGGGATACGAGAGTTTTGTATTGGTATAAAAAGTGTAACCCTCATCGCTTTTTAGCTTTAAAATATGGTAGTTTCTGAGCTGTCCATTTTTTGTTTCTTTACTTTTTTTATACTGTTTGAGTATGGTTGCGTTTGTCTGGGCAGAATCAAATCGTGTAAGGTTTTTGTAGTTTTGAAATTCTATGAGAAGAGAGTATGTGAGTATAAATGCAAAAAGTCCTAAAGTAAAAAAGGCTTCTCTCTTCGTTGCAAAGAGAGAAGCCTTTTCAAGCATCGCTAAAGTGTCGGCATCGAGATGGAAGAGTTGCCCATGTCGATGTTCGCAGAGCGGGTGTCAACATTTTCAAAAACAGTTTCAAACGCAGGGGCATGTTTTGGTGCATCCACAAAACGGGTGAGTTTTTTCTGGAAAACAAGTTTTACATGTCCGGTTGGACCATTTCTTTGCTTACCTATAATAATCTCAGCCTCTTCTTCTTCGCGTTCGACATAGGTAGGCGTGAACTCTTTACCGTCTGCTTTAGCCGCTTTTTCGCGCTCTTTTTCTTCTTTGTAGAGGTAAACGTCGTCACGATAAACAAAGAGAATAATGTCGGCATCTTGCTCAATAGAACCAGACTCACGAATATCGCTGAGCATCGGGCGTTTGTCGTTGCGGGATTCTAATCCACGGTTAAGCTGAGAGAGTGCGACAACAGGCATATTAAGCTCACGTGCAAGCATTTTGAGCCCACGTGAGATTTCAGAGACTTGCAAGTGCCTGTCCTGCGTTCCAACACCCATCATAATCTGCAAGTAGTCAATGACGGCAATCTCAATCTCAGGATGCTGGTTTTTGAGTTTACGGAGCTTTGAGCGGAGTTGGTTGATGTTAATACTTCCCTGGTCATCCACGTAAAGTTTTGCCGAGTTCATTCTGTCAATAGCACCATTTAAAGAACTCCATTGGTTGTCGTCCATATCTCCGACACGCAATTTTTGCAGCGGAATGGAAGTTTGGATGGAGAGTAAACGCAACATCAACTGTTCAGCAGGCATCTCAAGAGAGAAAAACGCAACACCTTTGCCTTGCATAATGAGTGAATTTACCGTATTTAAAATAAAAGAAGTTTTCCCCATCGCCGGACGCGCGGCAATAATGACCAAATCCCCTTTACCAAATCCTGTTGTCATTTTATTGAGCTCATGGTAACCGGTATCAACACCGACAAGAACATTGTTCCCGCGGGCCTTCATCTCTTTAATGTATTCCATGGTGTCGTAGGTCATTTTTGGCGAGTCTTTAAAATCGCTTGTCTGATTGTCCTGGGTGATTTCATAGAGCTTTTTCTCTACAATGTCGATGACCTCAGAAGATGAGAGCTGCTCTTCAACGGTTACTCTTTTTATCTCGGTTGTAAGTGTGAGCAGGTGGCGTTTGAGCGATTTGTCTTTTATCTCGTTTACATAGGCTTTTGTATTTGAAATAGGATTTGCTGAGAGAATCTCAAGCATAATCTGCTCATCAAATTTTTTAGCTCTTTGAAGCTCTTTTTTTATAAACTCTTCATCAATCGGCTGGTCTTTTTGTAAAAGAGAAAGCATAGAAGCAAAGATATCTTGATGGGCAGGAAGATAAAAATCGTCTTTTTTAAGTTGTGAACTGAGTTCGTCAAACTGCTGAGGTTCAAAAACTATTGAGCTGAGAATTGAACGCTCAAACGCAAGATTATATAAATTGTCCTGCATTATTTCTCTTCCTTAGCCATAAGCTCTACTTCATGCACAAATCTGTCTACAAGTTCAGCTTCATCGAGGTTTGCAACAACTTGACCTTTTACCATAACCAAACCTTTTCCTTTGCCGTAAGCGATGGCAACATCAGCGTGAGCCGCTTCGCCTATTGCGTTTACAACGCAACCCATAACAGAGACGTTGAGTGGCGTTTTAATGTGTGCCGTGCGTTTTTCTATTTCACTTACTGCACTGACAAGGTCCGCTTCAATACGCCCGCAAGTAGGACATGAGATGATGTTTAAACCATCAGGCATAGCGCCGCTGTCTTTTAAGATGGCACGACCTACGTTTATCTCTTCTTCTAGCTCGCCTGTAATTGAGACACGCAGAGTGTCACCAATACCATCAAGTAAAAGTGCACCAAGACCGATGGAGCTTTTTACTGTCGCGTGAAAAAGTGTTCCGGCTTCGGTAACCCCAAGATGAAAAGGATAAGAATTTTTTGGACGAAGCATTCTGTAGGCTTCTACGGTTCTTTGAACATCGCTCGCTTTAAGCGAGATTTTGATGTCTGTAAAGCCTAAGTCTTCTAAAAATTTGATGTTATATTCGGCAGAAGCGACCATTCCCTCAGCAGTTTGTCCATATTTGTTTTCAAACTCTTTTTCCAAACTTCCTGCGTTTACACCGATGCGAATAGGAATATTTCTCGCCTGACACGCTTTGACAACTTCGGCTACTTTTTGTTTGGAGCCGATATTTCCAGGATTAAGGCGGATACAATCAACAACTTCAGCGGCAATAAGAGCGAGTTTGTGGTTAAAGTGAATGTCCGCAATGAGCGGCAGTGAAATCTGCTCTTTTATAGCCTTAAGTGCAAGGGCGTCTTCCATATCAGGAACAGCGACACGGACAATGTCACAGCCTGCAAAATGGAGGCGGTTTATCTGCGCAACAGTCTCTGCTACATTGGCAGTTTGTGAGTAAGTCATAGACTGCACACTAATAGGCGCATCACCACCGACAGCAACATTTCCGACATATATTTTTTTGGTTGGGATTCTTGTAATCATAAAAAAGATTTTATCTCAAAGAGAATAAATAGATGCTTTAGCAAATCCATATACAAAATGTATATGGATTTATTTTGCACCCCAAGAGTATTTCTTCCCTACACTCAGGGCAAGTATAAATTATTATTTCGGATAGTTCTGACAGTAGTCTACACCATTTACTGTTCCAAGAGAACAACAACCTTCAGTAACACCCATATTTTTGAGTCCACTGTCAAATGCCCAGTAGTGGTTGTAGCTTCCATTTCTAAGATAGACAAACGCAGCTTCTACATCGGTTGCGTTGGATGCTTGTGCAAGTGCAATATCGTCATTGAGGTCATTGATGTCAGTGACTTCTATCATACAGCCTACTTCAAGCGCTGCTTGTT
>Ga0180732_1001181_pt1 | contig 17110 bp, 20 predicted proteins | sample KR11_01MetaG_FD_148674 | JGI IMG/M metagenome (GOLD analysis project Ga0180732, IMG submission 148674) | Groundwater microbial communities from the Olkiluoto Island deep subsurface site, Finland - KR11_0.1 MetaG | ecosystem: Environmental > Aquatic > Deep subsurface > Groundwater | place...
TTCATACGTTCTTTTGTTCCTCTATGTATTTATATCGTTTTTGATATGTATATCGTTTCTATTGCAAGGGGTACGATTCATCCCATCCCTAAAGGGCGTGGGTTTTCTCTACCCCTTGACCCCTGACGCTATAACTTTTATCGTTCTATCCCAGCCCGAATATATTCTTTTGATAAAAACTTTCAAGCAGGCTCTGGCATCTGGCTTCAGCATCCCCCTGCGACAACTGGTATTTTATCTTAATAGCCTCGATAATATCAGGTATGCCAGTCTTCCCATCGCACATATCAAGTATATCCTTCGCAATATCTGATATGGTAAGGAACCTGTTATTTATATCAAAAAGCCCATGCGTCTTCTCAGGCTTTGCGCTGCTGCCCTGGTGTTCTTTCATCATGACATCATGCATTATCCTCCCCCAGTTAAAATTGAACGTCCCCACGAACACCCCATCATTTAAAACCGGATAACCTCTATTTATTTGATCGGTCGTGCCCTGACTTTTCATCGATTTTTTCAGGTAAGCCCTGTTCATCACCTCAACAAGGTCGGATACGCTACCCGCGGCTTTTTTATAATGCGAGATATAGAGGAAAAGATGCTCCCTGTCAAGGGATCTCCATATCTGGAAATCCTTATACCTTTTGGAAAGCAGTGCATCGAAGGTCTTTATTACAGCATCGGTATCCCTTTTCGACATCCCGCGCCCAATGTCGCATTCATACCAGAGTGAAATATCAAGATCATCATTATGCTTTATTTTTACTACACCAAACTTTTCCGGGTTCTCATACACTTTTGAATGTTTGGTAAGCTGGAAACTGCCAAAAGACATCGAACGGACTATACTGCTGTTCGCAAGAACGAAATTCATGGTCTCTTTTGCCTCCTCAGATGTCTCTGTCGGGAACCCGAATATCAGGAAAAGATGCGTCCAGATACCAGCATCAGAGCAGTATTTGCATATCTTCCTGACATTTTCTTTCTTGATCCCTTTATCCATGCATGCCAGGATGCGCTCATTCCCGGATTCCAGCCCGAAATACAGCATTTTACATCCTGCGCGTGCCAGTTTTTTGCTCATCTCTTCTGAAAATGCAGGTTCGAACCTTGAATCTGCAAGCCATGATATATTCAGGTCGTTCTCAATTATCTTATCAGACAGGGCGCTGATCAATTTTGGAGATAATCCTTCATCCTGGAACGTAAAAAAGCCTGTCCCATATTTCTTTTTAAGAACCGCAATGTCATTATACAGCATGCTCGCATCTCTTGGTCGATATTTTCCAGAATAACCAAAGCTGTGGTCACAGAACGTGCACCGCCCCCAGTAGCAGCCTCTCGATGAAAGAAGAGGCAAAACGAGATGCGGTGACAGGTACATCTCAAGCGGAAAACCATCGAAATCAGGAGTGGGGAGCAAGTTGATATCCTCACCTGCCGGGCTTAATTTATTCATCCTGATACGGTCTCCTTTTTTATAGATGAGGTTCGGAACGTTTTCTATGTCAAAGCCGTTTTCCAGGTGTTTGATGAGTCCAAGCAGGGCAGTTTCGCCTTCATGGACGATAATGCTGTCAACAATAGAGAACAGCCCGTCATTATGGCTTATTTCATTTATAAGACGGGTAAAAACACTTCCACCGATATTTATATGAATATTCTTATCAGCTTTTTTGATCAGATTTGCCATGGTCAGACCGGGGATCAACTGGCTTGTATTGATTATTGAAATTCCCACAAGACCGGGATTTTTTTCAAGTATCTCCGGAACAGTTCTCTTCTCGAAGTAATCTATGAAAAGATTTTCCTTCCTGTCGTTTATCGCAGCAAGCACACTCTTGCTTCCTCGGCATGAGTATTGCATATCATAAGCGTGAAAAGTCAGGTTCGTGGGATAATATGCCACTGAAACAAGCTTTAGTCCGAGTTCCAGTATCCTGAAGGCATCGTTCAATTCGTTAAAATCATAGAATTTATCTTTATCTTTCAGGATACTTTTTGCCCAGTCAACCCTGTCCACAATATATTTACCTGCCAGAACAGAACCACCCAGCATGGCATACCGCTCCTTAAGACCTGTCTGCAATTCAGTTCCGGATTCAAGCTCCTGTAATTTCGCATAAGCTTTCTCATAAGAGCCCTGCATACCCTCTTTACTCAAGAGATCATCATAAAATGACACATTCACATCCATCTGCTCTACATCGCAGTCATGGGCCCTTAAAAAGGCTGTAAGCGAAGGGATGCTCAGGTATGGCTGGGTCGGTATCCACTGAGGAGGGAATATTAACTTTGTAAGCATCAAAGCACCATAAGCATAAAAACACCATAAGCTTTATGTAACCTTATAATGATTTCATGTTAAAAAGTGATTTCTATGACCCCTGATGATCCAAAATATGTTGGCGATGAATTTGTTGAAGAAGAAGAAACTAATCTTAATGAGAAAGAACAGGCTCTGGAGGGCTTGTATGACCTGGTTCTGCCTCCGGGAGTGCCGCATAAGCTGATCCTGGAAGCTATGGAAAAATTCAATCTTGAAGCTTCAACCAGAAAATGTGCAGTCAAAACTATTGAAGTGGATACAGATAATCTTCTGATCTTACGTGGTGAATTAGACTCAGTCAATAAAGCCCATGATTACATCTTTCAAAAAATGAGTGAGAAATATAATTATAAGAGAGGAAAGTAATTCAACAAATAAATACATTTGATCATTATTTACGAAAATTTTTTTATAAGGATATAGGGGTTTAATCCCCTCTTTCCCTTTAAAACAAGCGCTGTCTATCGATAGGTCTTGTGGCGCCAGTTCCACCGCAGTTCGTGCATGGAATTCCAGGCATTGAAAACCCTCTACCTTTGCACCACTGACATTTTCTGGTTGAATCGACAACGTTTACTTTACCTTTTCCGCCGCAAACAATGCATTTCACGTTCTGGTGCTTTCCAGTCCCATCACAGTACATGCATTTTACTTCACCGGGTACTTTTACTGTTTTCTTTATTTCAGCCATCTTAAATCACACCGCCATGAATATCAAACAAGGATATAATTTTTTCGATTTGTTATCCAAAAAAAAATAAGAAAAGTAGGCATAAAGCCTACTTAAAGGTTTACTTTGCCGGGATAACGAATGCTCTCTCACCAGCGCAGCGGTCCCACTCTCTGAGTGCCGCCTTACCGAATGCTGCTCGTGGATCTGCGAAGTCAAAGTTGATCAATTCATCTGCGAAGCAGAGTTTGACCAATGGATTGACGCAGAACGCATCTCCTCTTCCAGCATGGGCTGATGCAACGCATCCAGAGGTATAACCACCCTGGTGACCTACGTTCATTGCGTAGTTGGGGTAGTTAGCGCCTCTGCATTCGCCTATGCAGCCTTCATCTGATGCGATAGAGAACACGTTGGTTGCGCCGCACTGATCCTGCAGGTCATATCCGTAGAATCCGAGTCTGCCGTGTGCCTCTTTGTGGAGGTACATGGAGAGATACCATCCGGAATATGCCGCTTGCGAGTGCCCGGTTGCAAGACCAACCGCTCCGGAGGATGTGAGTGCAATAGTCGTTGCTCTCTGTGACCCTCCAAAGTGGTCTTCGAGTGTGGTCGGGTACTTCTCGTACGCTTCAAGACCGTACAGTGTTACTTCTGTAGCGATGTCTTTTACCGTTTCCATGTTTGCCTTTGCACTTCCGAGTTTGCCATATTTCTTGGTTGCATACTCTGCGCCCCAGTACAGGAAGTCGTCAAGGATATCATTGGTGTATGCTGGTGTTGAATACATTGTGAATCCGACGCCGCCTGACATGTACCCGCCAAGCCATATCTGATCATATAGCATTGACGCTGCAGAAGCTACCTGTAAGACAACTTCGCATGGTTCATCTGGTTTCTTCCTCATTGTCTGGCAGATATCTGCCATATGACCGAAGGATAATCCTCCTGGTTCATTTGGTCCCCTTGCTCTGCGGGCAGGGATCATATCACCCATTTCGACAAGTCCTGCGTGCTTGGCTGTGAATGCAAGTTCACCGACTGCTGATTCACCGGCGCACATGTGGTATGCGCTGATAAAGGTCATGCCGACCTGCATTGCCATCCAGCGGCTTGTGCCTGGTCCGTCCTCAGTCCTTGTGACTATGGTCGGGATGTGCACTGCCTGCCAGGTGGTTTTGCCAACTGCTGCCTTGATCTGTTTTGCCTGGTTGTCCGGGAATTCGTTGTCAATGTTGATAACGAACTGTTTGTCGACTTCATCCTGCAGGGTCTCGTCGCCAGTGAAGATCTTCACATAGCAGTCATCTACGAGTGCCGGGTGTGTTTCGACCATGTGTTCCTGGACGATTGCTGCGCCGGGCAATGCATGGTTCAAGACTTCGAGATAGTAGTTGATTGTCTCAGGAGTAACTTCCTTGCCCAATCTCTTCTCAAGTGTCTCGTGTGCCAGGTCAAGACCTACTACGCATGTTCTCCTTATGTCGTCCCATTCCTGCTGCATTGCAGCATTGTTGACGAAGTGGAGATCGTCGCCGTCGCATACGATATCTGTTCCAGATATGGTGTATGGGGTCAACTGTCTCTGACCGAGGGGTATACCTGCCAAGTGCAGCTTGGGGTCATAAGCCTGCAATCCTCTCTTCTTTGTGATTGCTGCTCCGCACTTTGCCATTTCCATCTTTCTTGGGTTCTGTGCAGTTCCCAATCTGAGGTATTTGGTCTTCTTGTCAGTTATTGATTTGGGCTTTGCTGTGGAGCCGCACTTGTTGGATCCCCATTCTTTTGCGTACTTTGTTTCCATTGCTTTCTTAAATCTTACTTCTGCCATTTTGAATCACATCACGCCTTCGGGACGAAGCCATATTTGGTTCTTAATTCCCAGACTTTCTGCACGTGCTCAATTACTTCTTTGTCGCTTCTGAATGAGACATTGTCTATTCTGTAGAAGGTAGTTCTCTTGGCTGCTTCGGACTCGCTCATCGGCTTTCCAAGGTTGACCTTTCTGTCAATTGGTACGCCTACCTGATCTTTATCCATTACCATTACGCCGCCTTCGAGTCTGCGCCTGTCCAGCATATCGAACATGGTGCCATCTTCCTGAAGTCTCAGGGAGTGACCGTGGACTGTGCATCCTCTCATACCTGCAAGACCCCAGTCAGTCATCTCGTTCTCACAAACATCCTTTGAGAACGCTTCAAGGTCTCTCTCTCTCATTTCGTTGACCTGTCTGCCTGACAGTGTGCCTGGGTCAACTCCTTTGTAGTTGATGGCTGCATGGTACGATCTCCAGTATGGTACTGAAGGAGCGTTGTACATGGAGTCAGCGAACTGTACATATCTCATTCTGTCGCCGGCTGCTGCGCCTGGTGTTGGTTCAACGATCTCTCTTATCGGGCAGTCTGGTTCGCCCATTTCCGCAAGTGGCGGGTGGGTGCTCGGGTAGTCAGAGCCTGGTGCTCTGTGTCCGAGAATTGCGGTCAAGTCCTCATCTGATATGTCGCGCAATTTCTCAAGGTCGCCAGACATATGTTTTCTTCTATTCTTAGCAACTGATGTGTTGCCGGGATAATACTGTGGTTTATAAGCCATATTTTTTCCTCCTTATATTATTGAACTGGTTCCTTCTGCTGTTCTGGAAAAACTCATACATTTTCCCCTGCTTTTACCATACAGAGGCTTGTTTCCAACTTTGCATGTGGGTCGACCATACCAAGTGTCCGTTCATCTTCAAGATTGATTGTTTCATCAAATTTGCTTTTGAACCCATACTTGCCGTAATCTGTCAGGGTGGCTTTTGTTTTTATGAAGTAGCCCCGTTTCATTTCAAACGAGAAAGGCAGCGCTCTTTCGCACGCTTTCTTTAATTCTTCTACGACACTTTCATCTTCCACTTCGACAAGGACCTCACCCACTATAACATGCAATTCGAATGCGCACCCACTGACATGAATAATTATCCTGTCAGGATGGTTAACATCCATACCCGTTCCGGGCCCGCATGAAATCTTTCTGGGCAGGTTCTTCCCACTGATAAGCATTCTTACCACACCTTTTACCGAATCGATCTCATTCAAGAGCTTCTCCGCGGATTCAGGCAGCAATAATCTTTGTGGAAATATCCGAACCTGTTTGAGTTTATTCGATACTTTAGCAGTTCTTACCATTCAATTCTCCTTATACGGCCCCCGCTACTGCCTTGATAGGCTCTCTGAATTCATCGACCGAGCTGAAGACATCTCCTACTAATCCTGATGTCTTTGCAGGGCTGTATATCTGCACACCTGCGTCAAGAGCAACTGCTGCTGCTACGCATGGTACTGCGAGACCCTTTGAGTGTCTGGTAACGACGTGGTTACCGTTGAAGACACCTGGTCCACCGCCGCCATAGATGGAGTGCGAGAAGAACGAGAAGCCGACTGCAGCTCCCTGTACCTTACCGAAGTCGCATCCTGGAAGTGATGTCTCCTTTTCAATGAGGTCATTGGCGTACAGTAATACTGCTGATACGGACTGTGGACATCTCTGAGAGCCGCAGTTCACGAGCGTTGCTGCAAGTGTTGCTGCTGCGCAGTATGCATTCCACTTTCCGACATCGTTTGTCTTATAGGTAGTATAGCCTGACGCGAATTTCTTGTCAGCTGTTATTACCTTGTCTGCAATTGCCTTTTCGATGACTGAATGGATGACTGTACCGATGGTGCCGGTCTTTCCATTAGCCTTTGTTGTTGCATATACCAGATTGTTAGCGTTCAAGCCCTGATATGCGAATGCCAGTAATCTGTGTCTCTCCTGGTTACCGATCGCATCTCCCATTTCGAAGACACCGGTGTTCTCAAGGATCGAGCACAATGCTGCTGTGTTCATAGCGTTCATCTTACAGGTTGCTGCAAGGTGGTTTGCCATAACGTTTCTCAGTGTGTAACCAAAGCCTTCATCTTTCTGCGGGATTTCAACGATTGACTTGACGTTTCCGCCGACCATATCAAGTGTCTGTGGGTACTGTCCCCAGACTGCGGACTTGACTGTTGGCGCATCGAACATGCCAATGTTGAACTGGCTGATGATTGCCTGTGTGGTTGCTGATGCTGCGCAGGTGAGTGATGATACATACTCTGCTGCGACATCGATTCTTGCTGATGGCACCTGGACAATGAGTTGTTTTCCACCATTCAAGGACTTAACAACTGTGTCGTCCCCGCTGTCTACCTTTACCATATCGGCAACTGCAGCGCGGATCTTTTCAGCGTTCTTTACGATATCTAATTTCATTTCTCTTCCAGGGATCTTTCTGCCCTTGCCACCAATTGCTGATGTAGCTAAGGTTTTCTCGATTCCTGCTAAGTCAACGGCTGCTGTTCGCTTTATACCGGTGACTATATTTTTGATAGCGGCATTTCTCATCGGGCTTATGGCATTGATGTCCACGCCTGACTTGAGTTTTGCTCCTCTGTCGCTATATAGGTCTACTGTGTCAGCCACGTTTATTTACCTCCTTATTTTTTCATTTTCCAAGAAATTGGTCACTTGGCAGCGACACAACAAGAGTGATTCACAACGATCCCGGGTTAGAACTTAGAAAAAGATATTAGCGTTCTTACCACAGAATATTGTTATTTTATTGTATCTTTCTGCCATTGCAATCCCTTGTACAACCATTCTATTCTCTGATAGTACTTAAACATTACGAATCGTTCATGATAATACATTATAAAATAATTCGTGGCGAAGCTTCACGCTTTCAATAAAATATTTTATTTTTTTTACCTATCCGCCACTTTCCACACTAGAATGGTCCATCTCAGTCGGGACGGACTCCTTTTGCTTCTCTAATGCCTTATTTATTTCATCAAGAGTGAATTGTTTTTCACTGAGTTCTTTTTCGTCCTTTTTTTCAATGGTTTTCAGGACTTCTGTTTTATAATAAAGGTTCGTTTTGTCCAGAAGCGCCCAAGTACCATCTTCATCGGACATAAGCTCTGTCACTGTACCCTGGGTTCCCGTTGCGCTATAAAGCACAATACTTCCAATCATAATAGGGCTGCCCGCCAGATCGAATGCCTTTAGGTCACTCATCTAGCCCCAACCTACACTTTCATACTTAATAATAATTACGGTTCATTTACATGGAAATGAGGTAGTTTTTACCTGTACAGATCTTCGAACAGCCACTCGTACTTATCGGGTTCTGTCAGGAACTTCAGTTTCTCTATATCCCTTACCAGCCCGTACATCTCCCTGTTTTTCACAAAACCGGTCTCTTTGATATTGGTGGGTACTGATACCCGCAATTCAGGCACGTTATCATATGAAGGATTCCTCACCATCTCATCTTTAAGGATAAAATATGCTCCGCCCCCTTTTTCCTTTATGGGCGAATATATCGATTCAAAATCGCGTGCCACCCAGTTCGCCATCTTGAGCACCTTGTTAGAAGCGTTGATCGTGAAATGACCGTAGCCGGGAGGTATGATCACCTTATCCCCCTGTTGTGCTTTTACCATTATGACATCTTTTATTGAATCATTATCCCTTTGCTGCATGACATAATGCGCTTCACCGCTCAATACTTCGTATACTTCTGGAAATGTGACATCGGTTCCCGGCACGCAAGGATGATAATGACCCGCGGTTTTTACGAATTCACTCCCCAGCATACGTGGAGGAATGATCGTAATATCGTACCTGAGACCGTGCTCTTTCACGACCTTCGCATCATTTATACTGAGCGACAGGTCGCGGTACATATAATACAGTTCAAAATTATCAGAAGAAGAAAGCCACTTCCTGTCGTAAATGACATCTTTCATGTCAAACAGCATTCTTACATTCGGCTTTACCCTCTTTGTCCCGAATTCCATTATAGTATCCATCGAACTATAATTGTGAATTTTAATATAAATATTATATTGTTTGTCTCTGAAAAAGGGAATTGATCCTTTCTGGATAAAATGATGAAATATTCCCTGCTGTGACAAAAAGCGTCCCTGTCCAGAAGATCAGAATGTGGAACTGACTTTCCCTTAGTGTCACAAAATTAAAGATTAATACTGATCGCACGATTCTTATTTAATGTCAGTATAAAGACAATGCCCTGCATGCCAGTGATCACAGCCAGGATAAAACCCATCGCTGTTTCCATTCCCAATAAAAATGTCAGAATAACCGTTACTACAAGCGCCAGACCACTTATTTTTATCAGCCTATCCTGTTCAAAAAGTCTTTTCGGAATGCATAAACCTAGTGTCATGTCAAGGCTGAATTGTCATATGAAATCGAGATATAGTTCTGCGCATAACAAACGATAAAATTATGACCATTGAGGAAAGAATCAGGTTCAACAAATCTGCGCCAATCTGCGAAATCTGCGGATTTTCATCTGAAATTTTATCCACAGATTGCGCAGATTTTCGCAGATAGAAAATATCGCAAGACTATAATTCTATCATTTATCTCGGTTATTTGTTGCTAGTTGACACTTGACGAGACACTAGCGAGATCAGGAGCAATACCAGGAAAGGGTAAAGGTATGAGTTCATATCATCTATGAATCGCAGGTACGCGGTCGTCCCGGTCCATCCTGAGGTCACGGCAAGGTAATTGTAATAAGTAATACCGTAAACACACACAATGCCAATCGCAAAAAGAATGAGCGTGGTCAGGACGATGAGATAATAATCGTATTTCTTCGGTTTCACGGCTGCTCTCAACCGGAAGCCGCATGTCCACCGGGTATACGATCAGGACAGTATTATATATCTGTACATGGAACCAGATTATAAAAATAAATCCAATAATATAAAGACTGGCATGGATGTATTGAAGTTTTACCAGATAATTGAAAATATATGTAATTACGGGTTGACCTATGCCTGATACAAATTCCCTTGCTGCCAGGTATTGCTCAAAACCCATTAAAGCTCGATCTCCATTACAGGCTTTCCTTCAACGGTTTCGGGCGCAAGCCAGTCTATTATCTTCATCAGGTCTTCTGCGCTATCTGCTGAGACCTCAACATTTATAGACCCAAGACTTTCCTCTCCCGCAGGAAAATTCACCTTTCCCACAAAAGCCACCTGTTTATTCAGGCTAAACTGTGTGCTGTTGCCTTCTGTTCCATTGATAAGGATGCGCCTTGCTGCATCGAGGATACACAACTCCCGGAGAAGCATGTGAAGTTTTCTAAGGCTTTCAAGGTCCCCCTCACCATAAATTTGAGGGATACCAAAGTTCCGGAGAATAAACTCAACCGGAAATATATTTGTAAGCGCAATTCTGACATTTTCTTCTAATTCCGTAGGATATACGAGCGCAGAGACTCTGACTTTTGTGTTCATACTGTTCTGAGCAATTTTTTTATTTCTTCCCGGAATTCTTCAATGGAAAGAGTATTATTAAGTGTTATGTCAGCCTGTCCCATTGCTTTCTCCAGACCCCAGCCCTTTTCGCGTTCATCGCGTCTTCTTAATTCCTCGATCCCTGTCATATCGTCCGAACGGGCGCGTTTTTTTACCCTTTCGAATCTCAAGTCAAACGGCGCATTGATGGCAATAAGCTTAAAATCATCACCGAACTGCTTCTTGAAGTAATTTACTTCTTCCATATTCCTTGTCCCGTCAACAACTACCACATCGCTCCTTTGCCCCCGGATCTTTGGAACGCAGCGCTTTGCAATGGCGTCCATTCCCTCATCCCTGCGTAAAGCAGTGCCTGTGCCGCCGATATTCTCATCAGTCGGAGGCAAACCCCTTCTTTCTGCCTCTTCCCTGACCTCGTCGCCCATGCTGACAACAGGTATTTTCAAGCTTTGCGCAACGGTTGATGCTTCGGACTTACCCGATGCCGGCATCCCTACAAATGCAATGAGCTTCATTGGACGGTCTAATTTAGCTATTATATTATAAACATATGCACTCAATATTTATAAGGTATAAAACCTATTTAGCCTATTATGGACAATGCAATTGCGAGAACGTCATCTGCGGAAAGCTCGGTGAATGAGGCGCAGGTAAGAGAACTACAGGCTTCCATAGATGCCCTGAAAACCCAGATGAAAGAAATGCATTCAAAGCTTCTCGAAGCTGCTATCCTGAATAATAAATATGTCCAGACCATTACTGATTACCAGAAGCAGGTCGAACAGTTGAAGAAACCACCCCTTTTTATCTGCAGCGTTGTGGAACTGTTTGAAGATATGGCGCTTCTCAGGCAGCACGGCAGCAACCAGGAAATTGTCACCCAGATACCTGATGAAATGAAACAAAAGACCGAAGCAGGTTCGCGTGTAGCTGTCACAGGCAACCTTTCTATCGTCAAGGTAATGTCCAAATCCGCTGATGTGCGTGCAAGGATAATGGAACTCATAGAGGCGCCGGATGTAGATTATAATATGATAGGGGGGCTTGGCAAGCAGATAGATGAAGTGGTGGAAACGCTTGAGCTTCCGCTTACCAATCCTGAGCTTTTTACTGAAGTTGGGGTGGATGCTCCCAATGGCATCCTGCTTTATGGTCCTCCGGGAACAGGAAAGACGCTTATCGCCAAAGCTGTGGCGCACAGGGCTAAAGCGACATTTATAAGGATGAGCGGGACAGAACTTGTCCAGAAATACATCGGAGAAGGCGCCCGGCTTGTCAGGGACGTATTCGATATTGCGCGGGAAAAAGCTCCGAGTATCGTTTTTATCGATGAGATAGACGCTGTTGGAAGTCGCAGGACTTATGACGGCACATCGGGTTCTTCTGAGGTTAACAGGACAATGGTGCAGCTGCTTGCAGAACTTGACGGATTTGATAAGCGCGGCGACGTTAAGATAGTGGCAGCCACGAACCGCATTGACCTTCTTGACCCGGCGCTTTTGAGACCTGGAAGGTTTGACAGGATAATCGAGATACCGTTGCCTGATGCAGAAGGGCGTAAGGATATACTCAAGATACATACCCGGAACATGAAGCTTGATAAAGTAGATTTTGAGGGACTTGTAAAAATGACGGACGGTTTGAGCGGGGCAGACCTGAAGGCTATAGTCACTGAGGCGGGAATGTTCGTAATAAGAAGGAGAGGAAAAGCGGTAACACTGAAGGACTTCAATGACGCTTATAATAAGATGATAGTCAAAGAAACGAAAGAAGAAGTAGCCGGGATGTTTGTTTAAAATAAAAAAAATAAAGAGAAAAAGTTAATCCATCGTTTCGCCGGTATCCTTTGAAAGAAGGTCGGATAGAGACCATGCTACTGCTTTCAATTTTACTTTTTCTTCATCCGTCGCCTCTTGACCTTTCTTGATGGCTTTAACTCTTTCAAGTTCAATACCGGAATATTTTGCAACCTGTTCATAGGTAAGTTTATGTTTATGAAGTAATTCAATTAAATGTCGTTTTGTGGATGGAAGTCCCATATAGATCACCTTAATAGTAACTTTAATACATGAAACAGGTATATCAAGGTTCTTATGGTGCATAAAAAATGAATGATAAAGATATTGAAGAGATACAAACAATTGAAACTGAAATCGGCGGGATCAAAAAGTCTTTAAAGAAATTTAAAAGAAAATGTACCGTCGTTCGTGTCGCCCAGGCTAAAGGCTGGAGAAACGCGGTCGTGCAGGATTCCAAGACGAATAAAAAATATTTCTTTGGAAAGGTTGTCAATTCCCCGCCCGATATCAATCCAGGCGATGAAATGTATATAGGGTATGAGGAACTGCCTTATGAACTTCCGGTAAAGCAGAAAATAATCCTCATGACGCTTGACGGTTTTCAGGTTGACTGGACTATGGTCTAAGGTTCCACGGTCACGGTCCCGTTGAATTTTTTAACGCCCATGACTTTAATATCGAAACTATACGTTCCTGGCTTTGTGAAGATATGAGTTGTTAACTTATCATAATCCAGTAACTTATCCTCAAAAAGACCATCGTTGCTGATCAGAGTGAGCGGGTATGAGCCTTCATTTAACCAGATTACCTCATCGCCCGGCTTGATTTTCAGGTTCGCCTGTTCCTTCAGGACATAGCCTCTATCGCGGTTAATTTTTACTTTGATCTTATTACCAGTGGGTGTGACATCGGGAGTAGGAGTTACTGTAGCAGATGCCGTGACTTCGGGCGTCGAGGTCGGCTGGATATCCCCGGTGGGTTCATTTCCTTTCGGCATGAATGCCCAGACGATCACGACAATAACAAGAAATGCAAGAGCGATAGTGATGATCTTGTTCATGTCCGGAACTCTTTGTTTGGATGCAGAAGGACGCAAACTTGTCTTTTCTATCACTTGTCTGGGTTTTTCAGGCGCCTGTTTTGGCTTTTCCGGAGCCTGCCTCACAACCTCCGGTCTTTTCTCACTTTTTCCTCCGGCTTCTTCAGTTGCAGGAGATTTTGCAACGATATCTCCAGCCCCGGTTAAATCCTTGCTCCAGTTACATTTCTGACATATCTGTGCAACCGGATAATCTATACTGCCAGTACCCATTTTTTTTTGTATGGTCCTGGTTATTAGCGCCTCACCGCATTTTGGACATTTATCTACCATTATTAGAACACCATCTCGAAAAGTATTTGTCTGATTTATTTATTTGAACATACATAAATATATCTATACACTGGATAATCTTTAAACATTTATAAGATAAATTAAGATATCATGCTTTATGCGATAGAGACCGAGGGAATTACAAAGAGATTTGATGATATCACTGCTGTAAATAAGATCAGCATCTCTGTGAAGCCGGGAGAACTTTTCGGGCTCCTGGGACCGAACGGCGCCGGGAAGACCACTCTGATAAGCATGCTCTCCACTATTACAGAACCAACTTCAGGAAGTGCAAAAGTCTGGGGATTTGATGTTGAGAAAGATTCTTCACAGGTGCGCGAAAATATAGGTATGGTATTCCAGGACACCACTCTTGATGACAGGCTCACTGGCAGGGAGAACCTGGACATGCACGGCAGGCTCTACGGGCTTGACGGTAAAACACGAAAAAAGAGGATAGAAGAGGTGCTGGCTCTTGTTGAACTCACGGAAAGAGCTGATTCTATTGTCAAAACATATTCGGGCGGGATGATGAGACGGCTTGAGATCGCACGTGGGCTGATGCATCATCCCCATGTACTGTTCCTCGATGAGCCTACACTTGGCCTGGACCCGCAGACAAGGAACCATATCTGGGAATACATAAAAGTCCTCAACAAAGTTGAAGGTGTGACGATCGTACTCACAACCCATTACATGGAAGAAGCCGACCACCTCTGTAACAGGATAGCCATCATTGACCACGGCGACATCGTGGCGCTTGATACTCCCGAAGCTCTCAAGGACGGACTGGGAGGCGATGTGATAATCCTTCAACTTGAAAACCCGGATGATAAATCAAAACTGTGCGATATCTACGAAAAGAATGGGTGCGCTAAGATAGTTTCGAAGCAAAACGGCGAAGTCTTTATTACTGTCAAGGACGGGGAACACCAGATCCCGCATGTTCTTTCCCTGGCTTCAAATGCAGGGATATCCATCCTTGCAGTGAGCCTTCGAAAACCCACGCTTGACGATGTATTCCTTCACCACACCGGGCGCGCCATACGCGACAGGGGCGCAAGCGAGATCGAACAGGTAGGATTCAAGATCAGGTCTCGGAGGAAATAACTATGAAAAAAGCGATCAACAGGGCGCTTCAGACTGTGTATACCATGTGGCTGCGGGAGATGCTGCGTTTCTGGCGCTCAAAGTCACGCATCATAGGATCGATTGCCACTCCCCTGTTCTTCCTTGTATTCCTCGGTGCAGGCTTCAGTTCGTCTTTCCAGGTAGAGGGCGGCAAAGCATTTGATCCATCATACCTTGCACCCGGACTGATAGGCATGGTAGTGCTATTTTCATCCATGATGGGGGGAGTGTCCATTATATGGGACAGGGAGTTCGGTTTTCTGAAAGAGATACTCATAGCACCTGTGAGCCGGTTCTTCGTGGCGCTCGGAAAAGCCGTTGGAGGCGTGACTACCTCAGTGATACAGGGTATTTTGATCCTGATCATAGCCAGGTTGATGGGTATCGAATATGATTCATTTTCAGGTGTACTGGCAGCAATAGTCATTATGTTCGTGTCCGGTATAGGTTTCATCGGTCTTGGGATCGCCGTCGCATCAAGGATAGATAGCCATGAGGGATTCCAGATGGTCATGAGCTTCCTGACAATGCCTCTTGTCCTTTTGAGCGGGGCTTTTTTCCCGATATCGAAATTGCCTGCATGGATGACAGTGCTCGTGTATGCCAACCCCCTAACATACGGGGTAGAAGCGCTTCGCTATTTCCTGCTCGGTGAGTCGATAATCCCGATATCCCGGAGCATCATTATTCTGCTCGCTTTCGCGCTGGCGATGACGATCCTTGGCGGGAAACTGTTCGGGAAGATGAAGGTGTGAGATGATCGTCCTTTCTGGCGGCACAGGTACGCCAAAGCTGCTTCAGGGGCTGCGCAGGCTTATTCCTGATGAGGAGATCACGGTAATAGTGAACACAGCAGAGGATATTATGATCTCAGGGAATCTTGTTTCCCCTGATGTTGATACGGTTCTTTACCTCTTTTCAGGGCAGCTTGATGATGCGAAGTGGTGGGGAGTCAGGAATGATACGTTCCATACGCATACTGCTTTAAAAAAAATGGGAGTCAATGAAATGCTCATGATGGGGGATGCTGACCGCGCCACACATATCATGCGCTCGGAATTGATGCGAAAAGGGGCAAGGTTAACCAGGGCCACCGCCCAGCTTTCAAGAGCGCTCAGGGTAAGGGCGAAGGTGCTTCCCATGTGCGATGAAAAGGTGGATACGATTATAAAAACTCCGCAAGGTGAGATGCATTTCCAGGATTTCTGGGTCGGCGCGCATGGTGAGCCCGATGTGATAGATTTAAAATTAAAGGGGATAGAAAAGGCAAATGCAACAAAAGAAGTCATGGAGGCGCTTGGCTCTGAGGATAGGGTGCTCATCGGGCCAAGCAATCCCATAACAAGCATAGGACCAATACTTGGTCTGAAAGGGATACGTAAGTTGTTATCTGAGAAAAATGTGATAGCAGTAAGTCCCATCATCGGAGATGCGCCGGTGAGCGGACCTGCCGGGAAGTTGATGAAAGCGCGGGGATATCCGGTTTCATCAAAAGGGGTGGCAGAATGCTACGGGGATATCCTTGATATGATGGTCATCGATGAGAGGGATACCGCAGATGAGAAGGACTTTCCTGTGAAGGCGGTAAGGTTGGATACCATGATGACCTCTGTTGAGAAAAGCGAGGCGCTTGCGCGGCGCGTGCTGGAACTTTTTGATGAGCTTTGACCTTTAGATATTCGACAGCAGCACAAGCCCCCTGTCCGTGAGCCTGAACGTGTCGTCCTCGACTCTGATGTAACCGCCTTTTGTCAGAAAATCAGTCTGGAAATTAAATATTGCATCATTTACGCCCACTTCTTTCTGCAATTCGCTTTTATTTTTCCCGAACACTCCGATGGTTTTTATCATCTTTCGCCTCACCGGATGTTCCAGCGCCTTGACCATGAGTTCGTGGTCAGCCACCTTTGCTTCGCGCACGGATGGGCGGCGCTCAAGCATGGCTTCAAGCTCGTCATCTGTTATTTCTTCGCCTTTACTCAAGGAACATCTCCATGGGAAGTTTTGACGCATCCTCTATCGCATTCTTCGCTGCCTGCTCCCAGCTTTCGGGGGAGGAGCCTACTGTGTCGATTATTTTGACGAATGGCATGTATTTCACCGTGCGTATGTTGGGTAGCAAGAGTATTAAATTTCACTATGATGGAAAAAACCGCCATCGAGATAGCCAAAAGGCGTGATGATAGAAAACAATCTCCAGTGAAAGGCGTTAAGGATATTAATTGTCCTTCTTGCGGGAACAGCACCATGAGCTATGCAGATGACCTGACTTTTGATGTTACCCTGACTGGCGAAAGAATAGTAATACCAAATCTTACAGGCTTGAAATGTTCAAAATGCGGTGAAGTGGCTTTTGATGCGCGTTCTACTAAGATCATAGAAAACTACACCGTAGATAAACCAAGCGGGGGATATGAATTGAATGTTTCCACAGTTGGCGGGGGAAAGCTT
>Ga0180732_1001182_pt1 | contig 17107 bp, 19 predicted proteins | sample KR11_01MetaG_FD_148674 | JGI IMG/M metagenome (GOLD analysis project Ga0180732, IMG submission 148674) | Groundwater microbial communities from the Olkiluoto Island deep subsurface site, Finland - KR11_0.1 MetaG | ecosystem: Environmental > Aquatic > Deep subsurface > Groundwater | place...
ATATTGTGACCGGGGAGCGAACTTACCGGGTACAAGGGAGCTGCAGTTTGATTCAGACCCCCATGCAGTACGAGATTCAGAACGACGAAACCGGTGGTATCCTTTACCAGATTGATTTAGATAAAGTCTTATGGTTGAAACCTAACAGCAAGCCGGGGAATTACGATGAGCTCCAGAAAGGGTTTGTGTCTTATGACTGACACGCGATCAGATTCGGCAATTGAATATGCTTTCTACTGCATCGAGCAAGCGTTGAAAAACGGGGTATGGTCGGTGGTGAATTGTCCCAAATGTGGTCACCCGCGCTACGAGAAACATGATCTAAATCAACTGGAAGAATGCCCGGAATGTGGCGACCCCGAGCAACAATTGAAACAGGAGAAGTTTATGAGCGATGGCAACCCAAAAACAGCAGACGAGATCGTAAAGAACATGCCTGAGCGATGGAAAGGTCTTTATACGGCGCTCAAAGGCTTGAAAGACAAAGGTCACTCCATGGAACAGTATCTTGATAACCCTGACCCGAATAAGGAAATGTTTCACTGCAAAAGGTGTGGTCGGTTTGCAACCTTTGATATTCTCGATGAAAAGCTATCGAAAACCGGGTCGGCCATTGGTAAGCCCTGTAATGGTGTTTCTCATAAAAAGCCCTGATAAAACGGAGCAATAAAATGATTGAAGAAGCAACCAAGTTGATTATAAAAAAATGTTCCCCCGAATTGGGAACAGAAGCACTTACCTGTCAAATGCTGTTCAGCACTAAATCTCCGCGAGGGCAAAAGCAATACAATCTTTTGCTACAGAAAGTCTTTGCAAGCGGAGTGCAGTTCACAGAGGAAGAAAAAGCCATCCTCGCAGAAGTTTTAGCTGGCATCCCTCCTGATGAACTGAGAGAAGTAAAGGTTACGGTGCGTTTGACAGTGGCCGAGAAAGAAGAAATACGCAGTGCAGCGAAGGCTGCCGGCCAATCCTTCAGTGATTATGTTCGAGAAAGATTGCTCGGAAGGAGTTCAGTATGAGCGTAAATCCGTTTTTGGTTCAAATTATCAAAGACGAATATTCCTCAGATCAGAGTGTCGTCACCGGCAAAACCCTTAACGCTTTTGACGGAATCGCCGCAAAGGACTTTCCTGGGTATGTAGAAATCATGGTCAAAGGCAATCCTTTCGGAGTCACGGTACTTAAAAATAACCCCCGGCAGTACATGGAAACCAAAATCAAGCCAGCGCAAGTTGTTTGGATGGCTTGCGGAGAACAGCCAGCAGAGGTTGCTGATCTTTACGCAAAAGCAATCATGTTTGCTTCGAAGGTATGCAAAGAAATAGACCGTTTGAAAAAATCAGTTGAGATAGGAGGGTGAGCAATCGCCCTCCTTCAGAAAGAGGGTGATATGTATAAAGATATAAAATCTAAAGTCGAAGTATGGGCGAACAAAAATAAGCCAGAGTTGGTCGAAGCAGTAAAAAGCAATTTTGAAGATTATTTTAGATGTGGATTTATGTCCCTTGTTCCTTTGGCAACTACCGCTTTGTGGGTCATTATTACCGAACCCAATCAGAGCGTTGAAGAAAGAAAAAATCTGAGCCAACTGGTAATTGATACTCTTGAAGCGAGGTTGGCCAATGTCCAGTAGATTATATCGGGTACCTCCGACCCTTCTTGTGTGTACGAAAAGACTGCTGGTAACAGCTTTATTGGTAGTTTTATTGGTGTCGGTGTCCGGGTGTGCTGCCCAGTTAGGTGCTGGCCGGCACATTCCCACCACCACAGCAGTACACACCCCCACCCCGGAGAACAGTTTCCCTTGCATTCCAGATAACAGTGTGCAGACCGCTCTTGTGACCAAGATCGTTGATGGTGACACGGTTTGGGTCCGTATTGATGGCAAATCTTATAAAGTCCGATACATCGGGATGAACACACCAGAGATCGGGGAAGCCGGCGCGGACGCGGCAATAGCCCTGAACTCATCCCTTGTTATGGGAAAAACAGTTCAGCTTTACAAAGATACTTCCGAAACAGATAAATATGGTCGACTGTTGAGGTATGTTGTGGTTGATGGAATATTTGTGAATTACGAATTGGTAGCGCAAGATGTTGCAGAGCCAGGAACCTGGAAACCAGATACGGCTTGCGACGATTTCATGAACAGTGCTTATTTGCAGCGCCAATATGCAGCAGTTATAGAACAGAAGGAGATATTTTTGAATATAAAAGTGCATCTGGTTGGTTAGGAAATAGGCTAATCGGAAAATAGCACACGCTTCTTGACTAATATTGAGTTGGGTACTGATTCGTCCGAAGCATTTGCGGATATGGTCAATTGATAAGATGTGCAAACTAAACGTACACCCGAGAAGATATCCGAAATTCTGAACAGGAAATCTATCATCGATGCGTTTCGTCCCCTTTTGAAAACTGCAATTGCATGTATGGAACTAATTCATCGTGTTGTTAATTTGACGTTGAAATTCAGGCATTATACAATTATATTTTACTGGAATATCACCAATTGAGAGTTGAGAGCGGAATATATTTTTTTACAGTTGACTATGATAATGGTTGGGCAGGCGGGTATCAAGGTCAAATTCTGAGATTTGGTTTTCAATTACATTACAACAAAAAGAAAGGGTGATGTCATGATATGTCCATATAGAGGAAGCACTGATATTATCTCAACAGGAGATATTGAAAGAATATTTAAGAGCACGGACATAGAGCCTGATGAAGAATATAACTTTTCTCTCCATCAATTGCGAAGAGATGTTCAAAGGTGTTTGGGTACTGGTATATATCAAGGGAAGGGAGACACTTCAATTTGGCCAGGTATTCTAACTATTTTGGCAGGCATAGATTTATTGACAACATATTATGATCCGATAGCTAGCCCCCCATTGGGAGCTAATAACAATGAAAAGTACAAAGGTTTTTGCAATCAAAACATGAATTTGTTAATTCCTCAAATGCAGGATGCGTTTTATCAATTCCGTTGTGGAATGTTACATGATTTTTCGTTGATCTCTACTACTTTAAATAAGAGATCGCCAACAACATGGTTTTTTAAATTAGAATACAAAACAGAAATGGGTGACTACATTTCATACGATAGCCAGACAAATTACTACACAGTATACGTTTTTCCCTTGTATAAAGCGTTTGAAACAGCAGTTTCAAGCGTTAAAAATAAGTTACTTGATAGTTTTAATAACTCCCAAAAGATTACTGAAATTACAAACGCAATACACAATACTGGGATAATTTATCATAGTGGGGACACTAGCGCGTGTGCAATATTCGTTCCTCAACAACCTTAGTCCAGTGAACTCCTCGCCTCCTTTTCGCCCTCAGGCAGCCGTCTGTCTTCGAGACTTAGGCTGAGAATATTAAAAAGCGTGTTAATTTAACCCATCCTAAAAATCGATAAAGTAGGTAACCATGCCAAACTGTATATATTTTTTTCCAAGTTTTTGTGTTTTTGAGGGATGGTTTGAGTTGTTCAAAATACTAATTTCAGTAGTCTCTGTTTTTGCTATATTTTATGGATTGAATAACTGGAGTAAACAATTAAAAGGTCCGCACCAAATTTCAATAATCATTAGCCTAAGCCGATTACTTAACCTAATTAAGGACAAAACTGAAATCATTGAAGTTCTCATCGATGGCTTTTCTACTCCATTAATAATTGATGGAAAAGCCATTCCGTTTTTCGAGAATAACGATTTGAAAAAAACAATTGACGAATTAAACAATTACAACAACGATTTATACAAAATTATTTTGGAAGAAAAAAACTGGATAAAAAATATATCTAGAAATCTCGGTCAAATAAACATACTGGTCGAATCAGTAATTGCAAATATTGAATGGAATTATTTAAGTAATGATCCGTTTGATGCCAATCCAGACAATCAAAAACAAGAAAAAAAACTTATTCCCATAATAGTAAAACAAATCTTAACTTATATTGATTCAGTGTTGAACCAAGTTTCTTAACCCGTGCCACTAAAGTTCTTCCTTTGTTTGAGGGTTAAAAACATATAAATGGACAAATAAATATCGGCGGCTTTGTTCAGACTATCCCAGGAGCAAGCATACGGGGTACTACGTCACACTAATAAACACAAGACCCCTCATACGACGGCTTACTGTAAACTGAGATATTAGTTTTTTTACAGAATACCAAATGAGAGTATTCTGTATAGATGCAAAAAGAAGGTGCAGAGTTATTACGATTAGTATAATGATTAAGTTGAGTTTTGAAATAAGTAAAATAATCTTTCTACCAATCTTTGTGGGTTTTGGGATACCCCCCTCGGTTCATAAACCCAAGGATAGATTCGGGGTCCGAATTTGGAGGTTCATTATCTAAAACCGCCCCTGCGGCTATTGGATCAAAATTATCTGGCCAAATTGTACTGCTACTATATTTTGCTCCATTAAGGTTTGCTCTATATAAATTTGAACCACTTAATTTGGCTCCTATTAGTCGCGCACCTTCCATATCCGCATAAGAAAGGTCGGTATTAATTAATCCTCCCAATAAAAAATCAGCATTTTTTAAATTTGCATTCTTGAAAGACGCGTTTATGAATACTTCATAACCAAGAGCAGCGCCTTCTAACTGAGCCCATGAAAAGTCGGTTTTCAAAAAAACCATGCCTTTTTTAATTAAATCATAAAACTCATTTAATGAAAGTCCCATTTTTTTCTCCATTTTTAATTATTTACCGCGTTCCTGATATTTAAATGAAAAGTAGTAACACAATTACCACAACAATTAGCTAATAATCAGCAACGCTAATCTAATATTGAAGATATCATCCGTTTACCACAGCTAATAATTTTGTTTAAATTAGTTGATTGTTTATTATAGTAACTTTTTTGACGAAACTCCAGACTATAGCAGCAGGAACATAAGAATCTGCTCACCCGCCTGCTGGCTTTGTGGTCCATTCCGTGTTTCATCTCAACTGTTGGCAGCGCTCCGCTCGAAATAATCAAGCAATAAATGAACAAACCTTGATCTCGTATTATCTCTTACAAGTATAGCAACTTGGTATGGGCTGTGCAAAAGAAGTTTGAATGGACCCTCCACATAGTCCGGAAAAATCTCTCCTTCGAAGTTCCAACACCCTGATTACCCCACCGGTCATAACTGGTTCTGTCAGATCTTCCGTGATCATCAGTTTCGCTGGTGCGATCTCCGTGTGGAAAACGAAATTCATGTCGATCTAAGTGCAAATCTGCAGTGACTTGGAGGGAAGATCTGCGCGTTATATCTGCCTGGTTGCGGAGTTGAATATCTTTGTGTTCAACAGGAATTTTGCCGGGCACCCTCCCAAATCTTCTGTGATTTCTTGGCTGGCAAAATTGAAGTTATGTTTTTTTGGTATGATCGCACTTTGGCGCAAATTTCTATTTTTAAATCACACGAATTAATCGTATTACTCATGACACTCCAAAGCCATAAATGCTACAATAAATATCGGTGGCCATTACTCTTCCAAAAATACCGCATGAGCTCCGCGGATAAGAGTCTCAAGAGTGTCAGCCTCCTCTTTAAGCTTCGACCCGACACATGAAGCTGAGCGGTGTTCTAAAAGGGAACTGGGTTTCACCAGTGCAATATATATAAAGATAATTGTTTTTAACCTGGAATTCTAGCAATTATTAATATCAGACGATTGGAGAAATCGTGAAAAATCCTGTATTTGACCAAATGCTTGATGATGAAATTTTGGGCGCTCGCAATAGTCTATCAACCGACAGGCTAGATATGTCTTTTGGAGAAATAATGAGTATGTATGAGCGACAAGAGATAATCATTGACCCTGAATTTCAAAGACTGTTTCGCTGGTCAGATTATCAAAAAACAAGATTTATAGAATCTTTGTTATTAGGTATTCCAATTCCACCCATTTTTGTTGCAGAAGATCAGAATGGAAGGTGGGAATTGGTTGATGGGCTCCAGCGACTGTCCACTGTCTTTTCATTCTTCGGAATATTAAAGGGTTCGGAAGAAAAGAACAATTGGGTTTTGGAAAAAGGTGAGTTAATTTCTGCAATCGCAGACTATGAATGTAACGAACTTCCATTAAAATTTCAATTAAATATTAAACGGTCTGTATGTCGAATTGAAGTAATCAAATGGAATAGCAAAATTGATATGCGATATGAGCTTTTTAATCGCCTAAACACTGGTGGTTCCCCTTTGACTGATCAAGAAATTCGAAATTGCATTTTCAGGGGAGTTTCATCTGATTTTAACAACTTTCTAAAAAGGGTTGCTAATAATATAACATTTATAAGTATTGTTTCTCCAACTGAAAAACAACGCGCTGAATTATACCTGGAAGAGTTGGTGCTTCGTTTTGCCTCATTATATAAGAATGATCAAAACATTAAACAAGATATTTCGGTGCATATGACTGAGTTTATGCGCGACACAATTAAAGAAAATATGTTTGATTATGAAGTTGAAAACTTATTTCTACATGTAATAGCTTTGTTAGCTGAATTGGGAAAAGATGTGTTTCGAGGTAAGAATGGTGGGTTTTCAACAAGTCTCTTTGAGGCGATAACAATCGGTATTGCTGAAAATATTGGTTTTTATAGTTCTAAAGGCAAAGACCAAATCTCAACTCGAATTGAAATTCTAAAAGCCGATGTGGATTTTGAAAACAATATGGGGTCGGCTTCAAACAACAAAATCCGAATTGCGAATAGGCTTAGAATCTCTAAAAAGATTTTTTCTGTTCATTAGCCAAAACCATGACTAGTCTAGAAGAAAAAATTAACCATGAAATAGATTGGAGAATTGGAGAAATTTCCATACTTAAGTCTTTACCTTTTCTATATCCGCTGTCACAAAAGCAACGAGAGTTATTAATCAAACACAGCATTCCCATTTTGTATTCACTTTGGGAAGGGTTTGTGGCAGAAAGTTTTGAAATCTACGCTCATGAGATTAGTTCATTAAATATTCCAAGCGCAGATATCTGTCCTAATCTACTTACCCATGCAATAGATATGTCTGTCTTTCTGCATCAACCTAGAGTTGATTTTGGAAAAAAAGTACAGCTAATTGAAACAATTGCAGATAAATTAGATAGAAACATGATAATTCCAGTGGAAATACCAACGGAGTCGAATGTTAATTTAAAAGTACTTAATAAAATTCTTGAAAGATTCAATTTGTCGTTCGTGCCTGAAAATCCATACAAGGCCTGGTTAAGCACCCTTCTTTTTCTTAGAAATAAACTTTCTCATGGTGAATCTTCAATTGTTGTAACTCAAGAGAAAGTAACTGAGATGAGCCAGGTTGTAATTTCTTCGATCCACATATTGACCGATAGGATTACTACTGGTTATTTTAAAAAAACCTATCTGCGTTAATTATTTTGTGAACTATAAATACTTCTTCCGGCGTTTCTAGATCAATATTTTTGTTTTCATAATTTCAGTGTTCAGTTGGTTGCATCCATCACTACAGAACATGGGCATACTTCAGTGCTCTTTAGTAAACATTTTGATTGCCATTGAATAAATCCTTTCAGAAAATATATTTGGGATTGGAAAAAATAAAAGCCGCTTGTTAGGCGGCTTTGTATTGTCTTGTTTAATTAACCGGCTCCAGTAGGTATATTAGTGTTCCAAAAAGTAAACGCCGGCACGTTGTAAATTCTGATCCTGTTAACTGTAATGGTGGTCTATTCCTTATGCTTTATCTTGTGTTTCACACAACTGATCTATTTCTGCCTTACTGGTATCCAGAATTTCAGACAACCAGCTTGTGCGTTCAGGTAACAGCCCCCGGAACTGCCGGTAGATATTCATGAGCCAGTCTGCATACAGTTTTTCCGGTTGTGTCCACCGGCGCAACTGGATTGCAATTTCTTTGTTCTTGTAAGGTGTAGGAGGATTCAAAACGATGCCAGTTTGATATTCAGCCGCTTTCCAGTATATTGAAACCAGTTCGCCCCGCAGGGAAGCTGCTTTGTCTGCACGAAGCACATCGATAAAATTGGTGTTGACCAATTCCTGAGTGAACAAGCCCACCAGATTTTGGGGAGTAACGCCGGCCACTTTACATAACCGTTTGTGGCCACCCGCTTTCCTTACCGCAAATCGCAAACACGTCTTGAAGTCAGCTTCACAAAATACACTCCCCTGAGAAAACAATTCCTTTCGATGAGTCGAATCTTCAATGTATTGATTGACAATTACACTGGCGAGTTCCCCATCAGCACGCTGTTTCACGACTTCTGATATCTCCTTGGTGAGCTCGCTGAATCCCCTGCCCTCAAGTTCCTCTTTGGCTTTTTTGATGTTTTCAGGAACGCACTCCAGAAAGCGAACCAGGTCCGCGTTTCTGACAATGTATTGTTCTCCTCCTAATTGAGTGTTATTACATTCCATAAAGCTTATAGGCATGAGTGACGCTTTCATTACTTCACGCAATCCCACCCCTAACCCATAAGACAACCTTACGACCATACCAATGTTGAATACTGGCAAATAGGTATCGAGCGAAAAGATTTTTTCCTCAGATAAACCTGTGATATAAGCCAGTTCTGTTGTTCCATAACCCATTCGCAAATATCTGAAATAACTTCCGAGTTGCTTTTCTTCGTACATAGCGATGAAATCTCCTGTTTTTATTCCGGTTGATCGCCCAAATATCCAAAAAGGGCGTATTTGCCGGCAATATAGGTCTGCGCGCAAGCCTGGTATGGACTTCCCTCGTCCTCATTTACAAACCCGGCGATAGTTTTCAATTTCACCCATTGGTATGTATCAGAATTCCACATTCTGATTTCTGCTGCCCATCCATACAAGCCATTCCTAAACGGATAGCAGATCAAGGTTGGAGACTCTATTTCTACACCGCGAGAGAAAAAGCGCAACCAGGTTTCTGCTGGCATGGCTTTGAGGTCAATGTCAAATTCTGTACCAGTATTCCAGTGTCCCTCAGTCGAATTGCCTGAAATGGTGGCAAAGACTTCCGAGGTCTGACTGGCCTCACCAGAAGCGTTGTAGTAGCCAAAAAGGGCGTATGTGCCGGCAACAGGGGCGTTCACACACACTTGAAACATTTCATCGCCTACAGGGGGAATCAGGATGCTTTCTACGGCGATCCATTTTCCCCGGCTGAGTCTGCGGATCTCCCCTTCCCATCCGAGCGTTGCTCCCTTGAAGTCGTGGCAAAGATAGGTGGGTTGGTCAATCTTGATTCCGTGTGTGATCAGTTGAAGCCATTTCACATTTGCATATTTGAGGATTATTTCATCCCCTGTGACTTCCTTGGAATAATGCCAGGTTCCACCAGCCAAAATTGAACCCGGATTCGCGGAGACGGGTTTAAGAACAAACACCAATAAAACACATAGAACAAGCGCAAAAGTTAATGTGAATGCGACAATACGATTTTTCATGTTGTAAAAGTCCTTTAGATAGTGTTCGTGCGTGAACGGCGGGTTACCATATGCCGGGGATCAACCGCCAGCGTGTGGACGATTTATAATCTTCATAGCCGGTGATTACACGTTCTTCCCTCCTGATCCGTAACACCTGAACCGCGACCAGAACCAAAAACGTGAGAACACCCCACAGGGAAAAGGTGGCTGCCACCAGTGCTAACCGGTAGACCAATTCGCCAAGGTACATCGGGTGTCGGACCAGGTCATAAGGTGCTTTTGTGACCAAGCCACGGTCTGCAGGGGCGATACCAAAAGACCTCCATAAAATAACCAAAGACCAGAGTACAAACCCATACCCCAACAAACCCACCACCAGTAAAGGCGTAGAAAGTGTGTCGGGATATGTAGTCGTTGGCAAGAGTGCAGCGATCAAGCCCAACCAAAGCCCAATTCGGTCGGACCGTAAAGGGCGATTGCGAATCACGTAGATAAAGGTCAGTAAGCCATTATGAAATACGGACAACCAGGCTAACACTGTGGAGTGCTGGATGGATGCTAATACAGACAATACCGTGGCGAATGCAAAAAATACAATGCCGGCAATGTCCCCCAATTCCAAACGGAATAACCTCCTTGGTTTTGCCATTAATTCTTTACCATACTCACCATCGGGTAGGCAATAACCACCAGCACGGTTATTAAGAATGGAATAAAGTAAAAAAGAATCATTGGGAGTACCAGGTCGCCACCAATTTTTTCTGCCTTGATATTTACCTGGGAAATATAAGCGGCTGATATTTGTTCTTCCAGATCATCCAATAGCTTTTGTTGTTGCGCACCTTTGTTTAAGTATCCAAGCTGAATACCCATAGTGATTAGTTCGGGGAGTTGAGAATCAAAAGCTTCGCGTTGAATTTGACCGATAAGGTTTCGCCCTTGTGCCATACGAAGAACATTCCGCATCCAGATTGCAGGCAAAGATTCTGAGCGGGTTGTTCTTCGTACAGATTCTTCAAAGGAAATACCGGCTGCCATTTGAGCAGAGACCATTTGAATGTATTCAGGTAGTTGACCTTGAAATTGGGATCTGATTTTTTTGGCAGATCCAGATACTCCAGCCATAGGGTATTGCCATCCCATAAAGGCGATTACAACAGTAAAGATAACATTTCCAAATACCACTGATCCTACGATAGCTCCACATATTGCTAAAAACAATTGCAATGTAAGAAACTGTAAGGCTGTCCATCCAACATATTTTCCATCCATCTGTCCCCAATAGAGTTCATACTTGATTTTTTTTAGGAGTTTGGGTGGTGCATACTTTTGCGTTGGGGCTTCGAGTGGGTGAAGCGTCTTGCGAATACCGGACACGCCAGCTTCATCCGGAGCTTGTTCTACATCATTCAAGGCTTCTGAGATGGACTTGTTTTTGGAAAAAGAGAATTTGACTGGTAAATATTCCAGAGCAATTACAACAATTAAACCCATTACCAGAAGTCCAATAAAAATTATTAACCCTTCCATGATTAACCTCTCCTATGACGCTTCCTGCACCATTGAGCGCATGACCAAATATCCGATAGCCATAATTCCGATGGCTACACCAAGAATAAGCTGAACCAAGAGGCTGTGAAAGCTGGCCTGAATTGATGGGCTCTGTCCAAGATAAATCAGAACGACTGCAAGTACAGCAGGAATCATTTTTGCACTTGACATTGCCTCTCCTGATTTAGCAATTGTAGCGTTTCGAGCAATGATGATTTGTTGAATCTTTTGGCCGCTTTTTGACAAAACTTCAATGTATTTTCCTCCACCCGCTTCAACGTACCCTTCCAGTAAATAACCGAGGTTAGAAAGTGAAAAAGAGGGAGAGCGCCTTGCAAGGCTTTGAAAAGCTTCTGTTCTTTCCTTACTGCGAAGCTCACTTGCTGTAAGATGAAATTCGCTTGATAAGGGATTCTTTCCTTCAAGTTCCATGGTATTGGCCACCTCGTCCAATACATCTGCAACTGAACCACCAGTAGAGAGTCCAGCGGTAATTCGTCCTATGGCCATAGGTAGGTGCTTGTCAATCTCTTTTCCCCTGCCCTTCACACGATCATTTAACATGGCGATGGGGGTGTAGTAAACAAGTAAACCGATTACGATTGCAGGAATACCTGGCAGAAGCGTCCACATCAAAAGCATTGCCCCAAGTCCGCCGAGGATGGTAAGGGTTCTGAATGTTGCCGGTCGCCAGTTCATTCCACTGGCTGCCAGTTTATATTCGATGGAGTTGGGCTTCATCTCAGACAGCTTCTTGGTGTGATCAATGGAGTAAACATCATCCATTGCTGTTGAAAGTTTGCTCTTTTTCAGGCTTTTCAAGTCGGGAGCAAAGATGAATAGTAACAAGACTGTTACAAGAACGCCGATTAGTATATCCATTAGATTCCTTCTTTCTCCGCTTGCACGATTGAGCTGGTTTCAATCTTCGGTACAGCTTGACCAAACAGTTCGTCAGCAAGCTCCTCGTTCAAATCCAAGTCCCCTACTTTTCTCCATTGAGGATCGTTTTTGGTTGAAGACTCCTCGTAGAGCCACAACGGATCAAACCACACGTCACCAGCTTTCAGGGTCTTGCGAACCTGAGAAATGCTGGTGATGATTCTGCGTCCGTGACGGACTTTGATTTGGATGTGCAGGTCGAGTGAATCTGCAAACATTTGGTTGGCGTCCACCTTGCTTACATGAGCGTCAGCGCCCAAAAGAACAGCCATGCGTTTTGCAGCTTCCCTGGGTGAATTGGCGTGAAGGGTACAAGAGCCAGAGTGACCGGTCATCAGTGCGCGAAAAAGTGCCAATCCTGCGATACCATCCCGAACCTCACCTACGATCAGGTAATCCGGGGTCATTCTCATGGCATCGTCCACGCCGTTAGCCAGCGTGTAAGGAAGCACTTCCGTACCAAAGGTCTGCGGTCTTGATTCGATGGATTGAACAGTGTCTCTCGCAATCCAGATTTCCTCAGTTTCCTCGATCTTCACGATACGCCAGTGTGGTTGCAGGAAGTTGCAAAGCGCGGATAGTAAAGTAGTCTTGCCAGTGCCGGTGCTTCCGGTGATCAGAATTTTGCATCCGTATTCGGTTGCGGCTCTCAGTGTGTCCATCATTTCGGGCGAAAACTCTTTACGTGCCAACAACCACTCAGGAAGAACTGGCTTACCATCATAAAGACGGATATTGATAACAGCATTCCTACCTGGTGGAGCAATACATTTATGTAATGCTTTAACACGAGCGCCACCTGGAATATCTTCCGTTCGTGGAAGTTTCGCATTTACTGACGGATTGGTTTCATTCAGGTTTTTGTTTTGAGGTCCCAAAATTCGATCTAGCACCCGCTGAATTTCTTCTGCAGAGGGATGAACATCAACGGTCTCCCATTCAACATGTTCTTTGCGAATGATCTGCACCAGACCGGATGAATACACACCGATTTCAGAAATATCATTTCTAGTCGGTGGCAGTAACAGGTCGAGGAACCCAAGCCCCATCAAGCGCCGCGCCAGTTCAGAAGAAAGATTATTCTCATATTTCGCGCCTGGTGTCAGTGAACGCCCGCGAGAAGCCCGAGTGACTAATACGCCGATACGTTCAGTCACTTGCTTTCGTTCTTCTTTGGTTGGGTGCTGGAGCAAGGATAATGAAAATTCTCGATTAATGGTGTCAATCACTTCGTTTGAGATTTCATCTACCGTTTGCTCGTTCAGTTTATTTTCCACGGATTGGGATTCGTCAAAAAACTTGACTGGCTTGCTGGCGGCGGGTACGCCTACTGGATGGACTACACCAGGTACAGGTAATGGCGTACCGGTGGTTCCCGTATCGGGTGATGTTCCGGTTCCGGTACTTCCGGGGCCTGGCAAGGTGTTCGTTCCAGTGCCGGCAGGAGTCCCGCCAAAAGAGCCAAGGAAAGGTGAGCTCCCTTCGTTTGGAAGCGGAGTTTTTTCCTCGGGCGCAACCGTATCGCTGAATACTATCTTCAAATTGTCTGAGCCTGCTCCATGATCGCGAGTAGTAATACCTTGTTCCTCAAAAATACTGGCTGTTGAGGGTTTCTTTGGGGCTGGATCATCGTCAAATATTTTTACCATGGCATTATCCTTTGAATAATCCAAATAGGCCACCGGTTTTTTTGGTGGTGGTTTCGTTGGTACTGGCAATCCCAGGATAAAGACCATTGATGATCGTGCGGATATGCTTGTTGTAGGATTCCAGCTTAACCGTTGGCATTTGTCTTTCGTCCTGCGCCATGACGATATTCTCATCATACGGAATCACATCCAGTATAGGCGGCGCCCATCCATTTTTCGTGAACAATTCTCCGTGAAAGTCTCTTGGGGAGATACCAGAGCGGTCATTGTATTGGTTCACGACCATATAGATAGAATCTTTTGGAATTCGTACATCTTTACGCATTTTTTCCAACAGCAAGGTGATCAGATGGCTAGTGGCTAGCGCGTCAGCCAGTGTACATCGCGTAACGATTACAACTGTGTTTGAGGCGATTAGGGCTTGAGTCATCCAGGAACCCTCACCGTTGGGAAGGTCGAGCAAAACGGCGGCATATTGGTGGTTCCAGACAGATTTCACAAGGTTATTTACGGAACCCTCTCCATCGCTTTCTCCGTACTTGGCATACTCCACCGAATCGTCCGGGGCAAAGATTACTTTAAGCTTTTCCTTTTTTTGGATGGCAGATGTAAATCCGTCCAGTGGTCGGGCAAAGTATTCACTCGCGTTCGGTGAGGTGTGTAACCCCATACGGATGGATGCAGTAGCCGGCAAGTCAAAAGACATGAGCAAAGAGTTTACATTCAAGCGATTGGCTAACTCATATCCGATGTTTTCGGCTATCGTGGATCTTCCGGTTCCACCCGAAGATGAAACAAACGAGATTATTTTAGTTCCAGTTACCGCTGCTGCAGCTCTGGAACCGAGATCAGACTGTAAAGCGTCTTTGGAGATTCCTTTTGCCCTTTCGGTAGAGACAGCAAAATAGCCGCTTTGGGCTAAGTCCCCCCAATTGTTCAACGTATCAATGTAGACCCCGCGCACACAACTAATTTTTTCAAATGTCTTCGCAAGATTTTGGTGAGCTGGTGTCAACACAATGATCGCTATACCATTCCAGTTAACCATTCGTGCCAGTGCACCTATGAGCGCATCAGCCGTAGGTGCAAGATCGGCTTGCACAACAACAAGTTCTGGTCGATATTGAACAAGGTTATTTTCAAAATCAGACCAATTTTGAATGATCGTTTGAATACTATATCTGCTGTCCACGATAAAAGCGGGGTGCAATTTTTCATAAAGGTTCTTGTGCGGAGCCGCTAATATTATGGGTACAATTTTTTCTTCATTCATGCGATATACCTCCAAAAATCGTTATTAATTACTTAGTGGGTGTAGCGCTCACGGTGTTGGTGTTCGAATTAATCAGGTTGTAGAGTTCGGCCAGGTTGATGGTCAAGTTATTCTCTTGGGAAACGGAAGTGCCGGTTGAGGACTCCAGTGCCAGGTAGATCGAGCCGTACTTGTCCAGTGCAGCAATAAGAGTTGCAGGGTTAACAAACACGCCGGCAGATATTTCTACTGGTGTGGTCGGGATGTCCAACACAATTACACTCTTGTCTTCTGAGGTTGTAGCCTGGCTTGCGAACATTTCTTGCTGATCAGTGCCAGCAGGGATTTCTGCATACTGGAAGGTTTGAGGAACAAGCAGAACTCTCACTCCGGTGATGGTGACACGGCCTAATGGACCTAAAGCGGGTGCAGGAGTCGGGGTCTTCCCATAAACAGGCTCACCTTCAATGGTGGAAACTGATCCGTCATTGGTGATAATGGTTTGTGCAGCAGTTGTAATACCGTTTTGTTCCTGCAATATATCGGGGGTCAGTAAGCCGATTACCGTTACGGTCTGCCCTGCCCGAAGGATGCCAGCAACACCACTTGATTTATCAACGTTGATGGCTATCGCTACGTGACCCGCTTCCAGTTGAGAAGGGATGCCGGCCGCTACGTTGTCACCAAGGATGGAAGCCACAATGAAATCACCAGTGGCACGCCCCACCACCACAGACTTGCCAACCACTTCTTCGATGGTTGCGAAAGCGTCTACAGGGATACCGCCAGCAGGAAGGGTGCGAATTTCTACCAGGTCTTCAGTCAGTGCGGTTCCGGGAGCAATGGCAGCTTTGGCAACCACCACAGGGGTTGGTTTGATAACAGTTCGGAGTAACACCATAACCGCCAAACCGATAACAACAGCGATAACAATAGGAATAATGGGTGAACGTTTCTTTTGCATTTGTTTGAATCTCCTTGTTTATAATTTTTGTCTGTTCACGCAGGAACAGTTAGTCGAATAACAAATTAACCTATACGCAATTACTCTAGTCCATTACATGTTTCATGGCTACACGGATAGTTTGGTAAGCAAGTAGGCATATTCTTGCGAATTGAAAGAAAATACCAGGGATAGACTGATCAGCAATAAACCGATGCCCAGGGTCAGACACAAAATCCCATAAACACGACTTTTGTGAGGATTTGCTTTACTTGTTAGCACCGCCTTGGTCAAGGTAAAAGCGAATAACAACGTATAGACCCCGAAAGTCCCCTGCCCTGTTGCTGTTTTCAAAAATTCTGCGATCATACTTTTCTTTTCTCCTTTACTTCGTGCCTAATTTTTGGACTATTTCTGTGTCGTTTGGTTCGATACCCGGAACGTAAGTCGGGTTGGCTAAGATTGGTTGCATTTCAGTAACCTCTGTGGTGTAACCGAGTTTTACTATTGCCATTTTTATGGGGATTCTTCCGAGATAGCGTTTGAACTCTGTATTCACAAAGCCTTTCTCAGACAAGGCAAAGGCAGCCAAGATCATGTCCCTGTCCTTGGCGTTTTTTGTCTGGACGCAGAAAACATTGTTACAGCTGGAGACAATGCCATCCGGTAAACCGCTGATAGTCTGCGCCATCAAATGTAGGAAGATTTTGTATTTGCGGCCATCACGCCACATGGTGGAAAAAATCTCGCTGACCTCGGAACCACCTGTACTACTTCCGTCAGAAGAACCTCCAGATGAAACGCCGGTCAAGATTTTGTTGGCTTCCTCAAAGAAAATCTGCATAGGTGGAAAGACCATGCCGGCCAGGGCTTCACGCCTTCTGGTAACTGCATCCGAATAAAGGACACTTGCCAGCAACGAAAGAAGTGCAACCTTCGAGAATTCATCGCTCATCTCCGCGCCGCCCTCAATCACGACCATACCCCAAGGATCAGATTTATCCCCAAGCAGACCCAAGTCCTCAATCGGTAAGCTGTCTTCACCGGGTCCGTATTGTTTGGCCATATCACCCTCTTTAAAAGTCTCAACTCTCAACAAAAGACCTTCAAGGCTGGTGCGGCTGGTCTGATCATTTTTTCCGAGGCCGTCCATGGCGATCTTAAGTTCCCCTACAACCTCCTTAAAACTGGCTTTTTTGCTTCGGTAAACAGCTACTGCTTGCTGGTCAATTGATGGCAGCGAAGAAATAACACAATCAATATGTGCGGTTGTCGGACCTAATTTCAGTTCATCCCTACGCGCTTGAATTGCGTCTATTTCCATTTGGGTTTTGATTTTCAAAAACCCCTTGTA
>Ga0180732_1001183_pt1 | contig 17097 bp, 18 predicted proteins | sample KR11_01MetaG_FD_148674 | JGI IMG/M metagenome (GOLD analysis project Ga0180732, IMG submission 148674) | Groundwater microbial communities from the Olkiluoto Island deep subsurface site, Finland - KR11_0.1 MetaG | ecosystem: Environmental > Aquatic > Deep subsurface > Groundwater | place...
CAGCCAGCCCGCTAACAGTCTAATCAATATATATCGGTAACACTTTTGCGGAGGGTTTGGGAGCGTGCATTAGAAAATTTTTCGGCAAAAGTCCCGCCATCGGCGGGACGGCAAAAACTTTCAGCACGCGAGCAAATCCCACAGCAAAAGTGTTACGCATGTCTATGAACTTTACACTTTTTTAAATTTTTATCTTGCCAAAAACTCTTTAAAATAGTAATATATAGTATTAACTTTCGGGCCCATAGCTCAGCGGCAGAGCAGGTGACTCATAATCACTTGGTCGGAGGTTCGAACCCTTCTGGGCCCAGGAATATCAGGGCGTTAGGGCGCATGGCTCAGTTGGTTAGAGCGCCACACTCACATTGTGGAGATCGAAGGTTCAAGTCCTTCTGCGCCCACCAGAGAAATAAAAAGAGCATTATTATTGCACCTTATTCAAAAGGAAAGGCGTGGTTGACCTAAAGTCACAGATAAGTCAGTTAGTTCATCTACAGACGATAGACAGCGAGATTTATGTATTAAAGAACGAAAAAGAATTGAAGCCCAAAGAGATAGAGGCTATTGATGCTGCTTTTGAAGAAAAGAAAAAGCATCTTGCTGTCTTAGAGCAGACCCTGTTAAGTTTTCAGAAACAAAGAAAGGATAAAGAATTAGAATTAGCTTCTAAAGAAGAAGGCATCAAGAAATTAGAAACTCAGCTTTACCAACTTAAGACAAATAGGGAATATCAGGCGATGTTACAACAGATACAAGATGCAAAAGCCGATGCCTCGGTAATAGAAGACCAGATTTTAGGATTATTTGACCAGGCGGATAAGATAAAAAATGACAGCAGTCAAGAAAAACAGAGGCTTCAGGAGGAAGAGAAGGTCGCCGAAGAACAGAAGAGGCGTATCCAGGATAGGTTAAAAGAGATAGATGAGCGCATTGCGCAATTAGAAGCGCAGAGAAAACAAATTACCCCCGTTCTTGATAAGAAGATGCTTACTCAATATGAAAGGATTCTGCTTAATCGCGATGGTTTAGCAATAGTAAGCGTTAAAGATAATTCATGCGGAGGCTGTAATATGTTTGTGCCTCCTCAGGTAATAAATTTGATCAGGATGTATGAACGCATAATTACCTGTGAAGTCTGCAATAGAATACTGTATATTGAAAATGGGACAATTTAAGTTCTACATTGACGGGGCCTCGAAAGGCAACCCCGGCCCAAGCGGCATAGGCGTGGTTATTTGCCGGGACGGCGTAACCTTGAAAAATATAGCCAGTTTCATTGGTAACGCCACCAACAATGTAGCCGAATATACAGCTTTGATTTATGCATTGCAGGAGGGGCTCATTCTTAAAGCAGAAAATATAGAGATAAATACCGATAGCCAGCTTTTGCATAGGCAGATTAAAAAAATTTATAAGATTAAAAATGCCAATATATTAGGGTTGTATAATCAGGCCTTGCATCTTATGTCAGCTTTTAAAGAGGTTTCGATAAGACATATTCCCCGACAAGAGAACCGGGGCGCAGATAAATTAGCGAATAAAGCAGTGAAGGAAGCGGTCTTTGATAAACAGGGCAGATAGAAGGTGGTCGCCCTTGACATCGAAGATGTCAAGGGAGGAAAGTCCGGGCTCCAGAGGATAACGTAATGGGCAATGCCCATCCTGCGTATGTAATGTATGCAGAGGATCAGAGCCACAGAGACGAGTACCCCGCCTCTGGCGGGGGATGTGAAACGAGGCAATCTCTACGCGGAGTAAGGTAAAATAGGAGACGAGTGCTCATCCGGCGCGCTAAAAGTCTCGGGTAAACTGCTTGAGTCCTGACGGTAACGTCGGGATCGAGAGAAATGGCCACACCAGATGCGGATAATCGCATCAAGACAGAACTCGGCTTATTCTACCTGCCCCGTTTAATATCAAAAAAGGCTAAGGCTAAGGTCAAAGTTGAGACTGCCTAAGCCTCAACCTAAACCTCAACCTTAATTTTATTATACTAGGAGGAAAAATGTCTGGTCATTCAAAATGGAAGACGAATAAGTCTAGGAAAACGGCAGCTGATGCCAAAAAAGGAGCTGCTTATACCAAAGTTATCAAGGAAATTACTATGGCTGCGCGCGAAGGCGGAGGTAACCCTGATACTAATATCAGGTTGCGTACAGCTATGACCAGGGCAAAAGAAGCCAGTATGCCTTCCGATAACATTAAGATGGCGATAAAGCGCGGCACAGGAGAAGTGCCAGGTGTAGTTTATGAAACGATTATGTACGAGGCATACGGTCCGGCAGGAGTTGCAATCTTTATTGAAGCGCTCACTGATAACAAGAACCGCACAACCGCAGAACTACGCAACATTATGTCCAAAAAAGGCGGTAATATGGCGGGCGCCGGTTCCGTAAGCTGGATGTTTACTAAGAAAGGTTATCTTCTCATTGAAAGGGCCCATGCCCAGGAAGAAGAGTTGATGACTATTGCCTTAGATTCAGGGGCAGAGGATTTTAAGTCAGATGATAAGAATTACGAGATTACTACTTCTGTACAGGACTTTGAAAAGGTAAAACAAGCTATTCAGGGCAAAGGAATAAAATTGCAGACTGCGGAAATTACCATGGTTCCTTCTTCAACAATTAAGGCGTCAGGCGGTGATGCAAAACAAGTATTGGCATTAGTCGAGGCATTGGAAGAGCACGACGATGTTCAACAGGTTTATGCTAATTTTGATATTCCCGATGAAATCTTAGAACAGATGGCTACTGGCAGCTAAATGAAGCCGCAACTTAGCGAATGATAATGAAGCTAAGTTGTTTGGCTGAATTTACCCTTGACATTTTACGTTGGAAATTTGCTAGAAAATGTCAAGGGTTCAATTCGCCCAAATAACTTACGTCACTACCGTTCCGTAAGTTATGGGCTTATTGAAAATGAGAATTTTAGGGATTGACCCAGCCCTGACAGTTACCGGGTACGGCGTTATTGATTTTAGAAAAAATAAATTGTCTTTATTGGAAGCAGGAATAGTTACGACCAATTCTCGCGAAACAACGCCTAAGCGGCTGGATAAGATATATCGGGCAGTAACAAAATTGATATTTGATACTAAGCCGGATGTAATGGTCCTTGAGAAACTGTATGTGCATTATCGTCATCCCACTACCGCATATATTTTAGGTCAGGCACGCGGGGTAATCTGCTTGTCTTGTGCAAGAAAGAATATTCCTCTGGTTGAATATGCTGCTACGCGGATTAAGAAAGCAATTGTAGGCAATGGCCTGGCTTCTAAATATCAAGTACAAAGAATGGTAGCTACTATACTTAATTTAAATAGTTTGCCTAAATACACTGATGTGACTGACGCCTTGGCATTAGCTATTGCTTACAGTTATATTATGAGGCCTAAGACATGACCCATTCGATGGTTCGACTGTGCTCACCATCGACACTGAGCCGAGTCGAAGTGTCGACTGCGCTCAGGGTCCATCCTGAGCGACTGAAAGGAGTCGAAGGATGATTGCGCGCATTTGCGGAAAAGTCGTTGAAAAGGGCGCTAATTTTTTGCTTATTGATATTAACGGTATCTCCTATAAGGTATTTATTCCGCTGACAGTTATGCTGCGGTTAGATGAAAGCATGGCTGATGACGGCAGAATTAGCCTTATCACTTACCATTATTTTCAGGCGGAACCGTCTAAAAGCACCCCTATGTTAATCGGTTTTTTAAATGAAGTGGAGAAGGAATTCTTTGAAGCGTTTATTACTGTTTCCGGTATCGGGCCGCGGGCAGCGTTGAAAGCATTGAATAAGCCTATATCGCAAGTTGTGCGGGCAATAGATGAGGCAGATACGAATTTCTTGCAGTCTTTACCGGGGATAGGCCAGCAGAGGGCAAAAGAGATTGTGGCAAAGCTTCAGAATAAACTGGGTAAGTTTGGCTTAATACAGGATGATAGGGCAGGAGAACAAAAAGCAAAAACAATAGATATCGAAGAAGAGGCTTTGGCTGTGCTTATGCAATTAGAGTATAAAAAGTCCGAAGCTTGTTTAATGATAAAAAAAGCGCTAGAGAGATCTGGTGATATCGGGACAACCGAGGAACTGCTCAATGAAGTCTATAAACAGAGGAAAGCAAGATAAATATGTCGGAGAATAACGTAAACCCCGTTAGAAATACCAATCTACCTAATACAGAAAACAAGATTTCTAACGGGGCAAAGACAGTAATTGAGGCTTTGCTTTTTGCCAGCGAAAGACCTTTGATGCTGGAACAGATAAAAGATGTCTTAGATAATTTAACTACAGATGAAATCCGTAAGTACATAGAAGAATTAAAAGACGAATACGAAAAAGCTTACCGGGGTATACGCGTTATTGAGATAGCCGGCGGTTTTCAGATGATTACAGCGCCTCTCTTTGCCTCTTTTTTAAGGAAATTATATAAAGGCCGCCGCGTGGAAAGATTATCCACGCCTGCATTAGAGACTTTAGCTATAATTGCATATAAACAGCCTGTAACCCGGCTAGGAATAGAATCTATAAGGGATGTCAATGTTGACGGTATGATTAAGACTTTTTTGGAGAAAGGGCTTATTCGTATTACAGGAAGAAAAAAAGCTCCTGGAAGACCAAAGGTTTACGGAACAACACGGCAGTTCCTGGAACATTTTGGCTTAAAGTCTTTGGATGAGTTGCCTAAGATAGAAGGCTTTTTAACGCTGAAGGCTTTAGGAGAAAAATTAGAGGATGCCAAGAAATCTGCCGAGAGAGAATTACCCGAGGCTAAAGATTCACCTGCGCTTTTAGCTACAAAGGAGGAAACAGATGGACCTAAAGAGTCTGCGAAAGACAGTTGATAATATAGATAAAAAAATAATCCAGCTCCTGAATATGCGTGTCAAGACTACATTAGATATTACAAAGTTGAAACGTAAGAGCGGAAAGAGTATTTATTCTCCTGACCGCGAAAGAGAAGTTTTAAAGAAATTAGCGATTATAAACAAGGGCCCTTTGCCTTCCGAAGCCCTTGAGGCAATATACCGCGAGATTATGTCTTGTAGCCTTTCTTTGGATAGGCCGCTAAGGATAGCGTATCTGGGGCCTGAGGCAACTTTTACACATTTAGCTGCCTTAAAAAGGTTCGGCTCGCAGGTTAAATATATTGCCACTAACAGTATTACTGATGTTTTTCTTGAGGTAGAAAGAGATAATGCGGATTATGGCGTAGTACCCATAGAGAATTCTGTGGAGGGAGCAGTTAGCCACACTTTGGATATGTTTGTGGACTCGGAATTGAAAATTTGCAGCCAGACAATTTTAGATGTAGCGCATCATCTTTCAGCCAAGTGTCCTAAAAACAAAATTAAACGCATCTATTCTAATCCGCAGGTTTTTGGGCAGTGCCGGATTTGGCTTCAGGAGAATCTGGCGGGCGTAGAAAAGATTGAGGTATCCAGTACTACCCGTGCTGCACAAATTGCAGCAAAGGAAAAATACAGTGCCTGCATTGCTTCATCATTAGCAGCCAAAGTTTATAAATTAAGAGTGATTGCCTCTGATATTGAAGATTCACCGCATAATGTTACGCGTTTCTTAATCATCGGTAAAACCGATGTACCGCCGACAGGTCGCGACCGGACTTCGATTATGTTTTCGATTAAAGACAAGGTCGGCGCTTTGCATGATATGCTACTGCCTTTTAAAAAATATGGGATTAATCTCACTAAAATTGAATCGAGGCCTTCTAAGAAGAAAGTCTGGGAGTATTATTTCTTTGTGGACTTAGACGGGCATCGGGATAATCCACGTGTAAAAAAAGCGCTTTTAGAATTAGAGAACAAGTGCGCATTCTTAAAAATCTTAGGTTCCTATCCCTTGGGAGAATAGGTTAGGTATAAAAATATATGGAAGAATTAGTGAGAAAAAATATAGTGAATATAACGCCGTATGTAGCAGGCAAACCCATAGAAGAAATTAAGAGGCAATTGGGCTTGAAAGAAATTATAAAGCTTGCTTCTAATGAGAATCCCCTGGGGCCTTCTCCGAAGGCGATGGAGGCGGTAAAGAAGAATTTATCAGGTGCCAATCGCTACCCAGACAGTCAGGGTTATTATCTGAAGAAGAAAGTTGCCCGTTACCTGAATGTTAAGCCTGCCAATATCGTTCTGGGCAATGGGTCGGATGAGCTTATTGATATTATTATAAAGACTTTTGTGGAAGACGACGAAAACATTATAACCGCAGATACGACATTTTTAGAATACGAAATTATTTCCAAAGTTAATGACCGCCGCATCATTACGGTTCCTTTAAGGTATTTTAAGTATGATTTAGAAGCAATTAAGAAGAAGATAGACAAAAATACTAAATTAATTTTTATTTCAAACCCCAATAATCCTACAGGCACATATGTCACTAAATATGAATTCGAAGATTTTATGCGCGACTTACCTGGTAATGTATTATTGGTTATGGATGAGGCCTATGATACCTTTATTGATGTCGATGATTTTCCTGGTAGCCTAAACTATATCAGTGGTTCGACTGCGCTCACCACTGACCCTGAGCGAAGACGAAGGGTCAGTAATAAAAATGTCATAGTTTTGAAGACATTTTCTAAGGCATACGGCTTAGCAGGCCTAAGAATAGGTTATGCTGTAGCTGGTGCAGAATTAGTTTCTTGTATGGAAAAGGTAAGGCAGCCCTTTAATGTTAATGTGCTCGCTCAGGTAGCAGCGACTGCAGCATTAGATGATAAAAAATTCTTACGCAAAACCAGGAAGACAATTCTAGCAGGCAAAGATTACCTTTATGATTGCTTAGCCAAATTAGGCATTGCGTATGTGCCAACTGTCGCTAATTTTATTCTTATTGATGTAGGCAGGGATGGAGTTGGTGTTTTTAAAGATATGCTTAAATACGGAGTAATTGTAAGAGATATGGACCAGTATGGCCTGAAAAATTTTATCAGGGTAACTATTGGAACAAAAAAAGAGAACGAGAGATTTATCAAGGTATTAAAGAAGGTGCTATAGACGGAGGACATATATGATTATCGTATTAAGGTCAGATGCAACCCAAGAACAGATAGATCATATTATTGAGAAAGTAGAGAAGTTAGGGCTTAAGCCGCATGTTTCAAAAGGCACAGAACGCACCATAATCGGTGTTATTGGGCCTGAAGACGTGCTGGCAGTTACCCCCTTAGAGGTGTTTCCCGGCGTAGAGAAGGTTATGCCGGTGTTGGCGCCTTACAAACTTGTTTCGCGGGAATTTCGCTTTGAGGATTCAGTGATTGATTTGGGTAGAGGTGTCAAAATTGGCGGTAAAAAAATAGTAGTTATGGCTGGTCCCTGCGCAGTTGAAGATATCAAAACATTGCAGGAAACAGCAACCCTGATAAAAAAGGCGGGTGCGACTGTTTTACGCGGTGGTGCATTTAAGCCCCGCACTTCACCTTACAGTTTTCAGGGCTTAGGTGAGGAAGGTCTAAAATATTTAAACAAGGTGGGAAATGAATTGGGATTAGTTACGGTAAGTGAAGTAATGGACCCCCGCGATGTGGAGTTAGTAGCTAGATACGTAGATATACTGCAGATTGGCGCACGTAACATGCAGAACTTTAATCTTTTAAAAGAGGTAGGATTTACTAAGAAACCAGTCTTATTAAAACGTGGTTTGTCATCTACGATAAAAGAATTACTTATGTCTGCAGAATATATATTGTCGGGAGGTAATTTTAATGTCATATTGTGCGAACGCGGTATTAGGACATTTGAGGATTTCACGCGCAGCACCTTAGATATAAGTGCTGTACCTAGCGTAAAGCAACTTTCACATTTACCTATAATCGTTGATCCCAGTCACGCTGCGGGTAAATGGGGATTGGTGCCTGCGCTTTCTAAAGCTGCTGTTGCTGGCGGAGCGGATGGATTGATTATTGAAGTGCACAGCCATCCGGAAGACGCAATGTCTGATGGCGCGCAGTCATTAATACCTTCTAACTTCGTCCAACTTATGGAAGACCTCAAAATTATAGCCGAATCTATAGGAAGAGAGATTTGATGAGCCCCGTTAGAAATAATATTCTAACGGGGGCAAAAGGAGGATTTCTAACGGGGTGAGATTGTTTAATAAGGTTGCAATTATAGGCACAGGTTTAATTGGCGGGTCTATGGCATTGGACATAAAAAAGAAACGCCTCGCTCACCAGATAATCGGAGTCAGCCGCCATAAAAATACTTTAATCCGGGCGATAAAGGGCCGTGTAATAGATAAGGGTTCGCAGCACTTAAGCGTCATTCAGGGCGCAGACTTAGTAGTTTTAGCAACACCTGTTAATACTATATTAAATTTGGCGGCCACAATTTCCCAGTTTATTAAGAAAGATTGCATCGTTACTGATGTAGGAAGCACGAAGCAGGCAATCGTTTCTAAATTAAGCAAGATTTTTCCGAATTATGTTGGCAGCCATCCTTTAGCAGGTTCAGAAAAGCGAGGGTTAACAAATGCTCAGGCGGATATATTCAAAGACTCCCTGTGCATATTGACTCCTACAAAAAATACACCTCCCAAAGTTTTAAAAAGAATAAAGGATTTGTGGAATCAGCTTGGCGCAAGAGTGGTTGTTATGAATCCTGATACCCACGATAGGATTTTATCCTTTGTCAGCCACCTTCCGCACAGCATTGCCTTTTCGCTGATTTCTACCGTACCCGATAAGTATCTAAAGTTCGCCGCAAATGGCTTAAAGGATACCACCCGTATCGCTTTATCGGATAGCAGGCTATGGGTAGATATCTTCTTGAGTAACCGCAAAAATATGCTGGAATCCATACAATCTTTTCAGGATAAACTATCAGCCGTAAAATCGGCAATCCATAAAAGAAACGAAAAAGCATTAATCAGGATTCTGAAAAAGGCAAAGGGTAAAAGAGAAGTTTTAAGATGATTATTGCCATCGACGGACCGGCTGGCGCAGGTAAAAGCACTGTTGCCATAATAACAGCCCAGAAACTGGGCTTTCTTTATATTGATACCGGAGCAATGTATAGGGCATTGACCTTGAAGGCCCTGGAGAGAAAAATGGATGCAAAGGACATTCCGGCGCTTATTGAAATGGCACGTTCTACCAATATTAATTTAACCAATAATCAAGATGGCTCTTTAAAGATATTCTTAGATGATCAAGATGTCTCAAGCGCTATAAGGCAACCTAGTATTACCAGGTTAGTTTCTGATATTGCCAAGATAAAAGGCGTAAGAGAAATAATGTTGGGGTTGCAAAGAAAATTCGGCAAACAAAGAGATAGTGTTCTGGATGGCCGTGATATAGGAACAGTGGTTTTTCCGGACGCAGACAAGAAATTCTATATCGATGCAGAATTCTCGGTGAGGGTCAGTCGTAGATACAAAGAATTAAAAGAATTAAATCAGGACGTTACCTTAGAGGATATTGAGAAAGACTTGCGCAATCGGGACAATATTGATTCTACCCGGGAATTCGCGCCTCTTAAGAAAGCCGATGACGCTATTTATATAGATACGACTCATTTGGGCATAGATGAGGTAGTAACTATCCTTTTGAAGCATATTACGGCAAAATCAAATTTAAAATGCAAAACCATAATTTAAAATTAATGTATTTTTTGTTTATGGTTTTATATTCTTGCTTTTTTAATTTTTCATTATAAATTTTTAATTTATACCATGGACAAGTCTTTAATACGCAATTTTAGCATAATAGCTCATATAGACCACGGCAAATCCACTTTAGCTGACAGGATACTGGAGTTAACGGGTGCCGTGGATAAGAAGCATAGTCGCGATCAACTTCTTGATGATATGGACTTGGAGAGAGAACGGGGTATAACTATTAAAGCCTCGATGGTTAGATTATCCTATCGTGCCTTGGATGGGAAGGATTACATATTAAACCTTATCGATACACCGGGCCATGTAGATTTTACTTACGAAGTTTCTAAATCTTTGGCTGCCTGCGAAGGCGCGGTTTTATTAGTAGACGCCGGCCAAGGCATTGAAGCTCAGACTGTTGCCAATTATTATCTTGCGCGTGAAAATAAATTAACCATTATACCTGTGATAAATAAGATCGATCTTGACCTAGCTGATATACCGCGCGTTAAAGGGCAGATTACCAGCGTCTTAGGTTTTAAAGAAGAGGATATAATCTTGGCTTCTGCCAAAGAAGGCAAAGGTATCCAAGACATATTAGAGAGAATAGTAGAGGTTGTGCCGAGCCCTACAGGAGAAATTGCGCATCAACTCAAGGCTCTGGTTTTTGATTGCCGCTTTGATACATTCAAAGGCGTGGTAGTCTTTGTCAGGGTCATGGATGGTAAGATTGATACGCATACGCAAATAAAGCTAATGCATTCGGGAAGAACTTATAAAATAGAAGAATTAGGAGTATTAAAAAACTTACAATATTCTAAAGTAGATTCTTTATCTTGCGGTGAAGTCGGTTATTTAAATGCAAATATACGCGACCCCAGAGAGATTATTATCGGAGATACCATTACCGACACTAAAAATCCCTGCCAGGAGGCATTACCGGGATACCGGACAATAAAGCCGTTGGTGTTTTGCGGGATATATCCGGTGAATCCGGGCGATTTCCCGAAGCTGCGCGATGCAGTGGATAAATTAAAGTTATCCGATGCTTCTTTTGTATTCGAGCCGGAGAATTCACAATCTTTTGGTTCTGGTTTCAGGTGCGGTTTCTTAGGGCTTTTACATATGGAGATAGTGCAGGAACGCCTGGAAAGAGAGTATGATTTAAATTTGATATTGACTGTGCCTAATGTTGTATATAGAGCAAGAAAAAGAGACGGCGAGAGCATAGAAGTAGATACGCCCGCGAAACTTCCGCCGCCACAGGATATCCAGGAGGCACAGGAACCTTTCGTGAGTTTGTTGATGATTATACCAGTGGAAAACATAGACCCTGTATGCGAATTGGCTAAGTCCAGGCGGGGAATCTTTAAATCCAGCGAATATTTAGGAGTGGATAGAGTAAAGTTGGTTTTTGATATACCGCTTTCTGAGATAATCGTAGATTTCTATGACAAGATGAAATCCATTACGAAAGGATATGGTTCCCTGGATTATGAATTTAAAGGGTATCTTCCTGCTAAAATAGTGAAACTCGATATAATGTTAAATGGGGTAATCTGCGATGCGTTTTCATCATTAATACATAAAGATAAGGTTATGCATAAGGCTCAAAGCGTGGTAGCCAGGCTTAAGGAATTAATCCCAAAACAATTATTTGAGGTGGCTATTCAGGCAGCCGTGGGCACTCAGATCCTTGCCTCTGAAAAAGTAAGGGCCCTGGGTAAGCATGTTACGGCTAAGTGCTACGGCGGTGATATTACCCGTAAACGTAAACTCTGGGAAGGCCAAAAGCAAGGCAAAAAGCGGCTTAAACAATTCGGAAAAGTAGAGATTCCTCAAGAGGCATTTTTGGAGGTATTAAGAATATAATCAAAATGGAGAAAAATCAAAATAAACAAAAAATAAAGTCAGTAGTCAGGGACTGGGTAGAATCAATTGTTGTTGCTTTTATCCTGGCAATGATTATCCGTACTTTTGTGATTCAGGCATTTAAAATTCCCAGCGGTTCCATGCGTTCCACGCTTTTAGAGGGAGATTTAATTTTGGTAAATAAATTTATCTATGGCGCAAAAATCCCTTTTACCGGTTTAAATTTGCCTGCGTTAAGACAGCCCAAGAAAGAAGATGTAATTGTTTTTATTTATCCTGATAACCCGAAGAAGGATTTCATAAAGCGGCTTGTGGGCTCACCCGGGGAAACGTTAGAGATTAAGAGTGGCACAGTATACGTTAATGATAAGCCCCTCATAGATTCTATCTTTAGTCAAAGGTACTATTATAATCGCGGTGAATTCGGCCAGGAAGGCAAAAAGATAAAGATACCCGAAGACAACTTTTTTGTCTTGGGTGATAATTCTGCTTCTTCGCAGGATAGCCGGTATTGGGGATTTGTACCGCGTAAAAACATTTTAGGTAAGGCCTTAGTGATTTATTGGCCTCCTCAACGTATTAAGATAATACGGTGACCCTTCGACGCACTTCTTCCTTCGATAAACTCAGGACGAACACTGAGCGAAGTCGACACTTCGACTCTGCTCAGTGTCGATGGTGAGCACAGTCGAACCATCGAATGTGTTCGTTTGCTCAGGGTCATGGTGTGCTTCGACAAGCTCAGCATGGCTCGAAGCATGGTGAGCAGAGTCGAACCAAGCGAGTGAAACGAGTCGAACCATGAATTTCGCAAATAAAATCTCAACCTTCAGAATCTTAAGCGTCCCGTTTTTTATCGCGAGTTTAATCTATTATACTGCCGACAGGAGTTACCTCAGGTTTATTGCTCTGGGTATTTTCCTTCTTGGTGTTATCTCAGATGCGGTTGACGGTTATATTGCCAGAAAATCAAAAGAGTGCTCCAAGGCGGGCCTGGTTTTGGACCCTTTGGGAGATAAGTTACTTCTTATGAGCGCCTTTATTTGCCTTTCTCTAAAAAGCGAATTTTCTTTGCGGTTTCCTCTGGGGGTTACTCTGATTGTGATCAGTAGAGATGTAATGATACTTTTAGGCGCATTGGTAATTTACATTGTCAAGCAGGATATTAATATTTCGCCGACAGTATGGGGAAAACTTACTACGACTTTTCAGATGTGCTCGGTTATCGCCGTGCTTTTACAATTAGGTTTTTCACCCATTCTCTGGTGGGTAGCAGTATTTTTCACTCTTATATCAGGAATAGATTATGTCATGAGAGGATTTAAGACGCTCTATGCCTTGGATAATTCCCGGAATACTCATTAGCTTTCTTATCGGTTCTATACCCACTGCTTATATATTTGGCCGTGTTTTAAAAGGAATAGATATCCGTAAATTCGGCTCAGGCAATGTCGGAGCAACTAATGCATTAAGAGTTTTGGGTAAGCCTGCCGGGATATCTGTATTGGTTTTGGATATTTTAAAAGGGTTTGTAGTGGTATTCTTTTTAGGTAATACCATAGCGACAAGAATTACAGGCATTTCCGATATAACACTATGCGTTCTTTTAGGTTTTTGCTGCATCTGCGGCCATAATTGGACAATATTTTTAAGATTTAAAGGCGGTAAAGGTATGGCTACGACTCTGGGTGTATTATTGGGTTTAGCGGTTAAAGCAGCTGGTATAAAAATAGTATTTGCCCTGGTTATCCTTACGTGGATATTTGTATTTGTTATTACGAGGATAGTTTCTCTGGCATCAATATTAAGCGCTATAGCTCTACCCGTGTATATGTTTTTATTGAAACAATCCCATATTTTAATATATTCAAGCGTGCTGCTTGCCATATTCATTATCCTGCGGCATAAATCTAACCTAAAAAGGATAGTTCAGGGTAAGGAATCTCGCCTCAAATGAGCACATAACTTATGGAGCGTTTAATTCGTCACTAGGGCGACACAAGTTATATGTGCGAATTTGACCCTTGACATTTTCTGATGATTTTCTCTTTCTAAAAATGTCAAGGGTTTAGTTCAACCATACAATTTAGCTTCGCTATCGCTCGCTAAGTTGTGGTTTCACTAAAGAAAACGTTTTCTTATTATCCCCATATTGGCTTGAAAATAGGCAACCTTGGGTGTTATACTTTAAATGAATTGGTAGGCGATTTTTTTTGAGTTCTTTCTAAAGAGTTTATAAAAGTATTAATAACTATTTCTCGGATAAAATCCCCCACCAGCCACCCCGCCTACGGCGGGGCGATAGCCCAAGCCACTAGCCACAAGAGGAAGGGGATAGCCGGGTTGCTGAAGTAAATAGGAGGAATATATTAAATACGTAACCCGGCTTACATTATTTAAAGCGATAAGGAGAATATATAATGCGTGACCTACTTTTTAAGAATCTTACTTCCGATGATAAAAGGAGAAAAATCCTGACCAGTTCCGAGATTATGGATAAGCATGGCGTGCGCAGTATTATCCATCGCCATTTTATTTGTATAGTAAAAGAAATTAAGGATAAACAGGTCTCAAAGCCCAAACCATACCTATATGTTTTGAAAGAACATAATAGCAAAGAGCAAAGAGAGAAGTTTTTTTGCCGGATAAAAGGAAGTATATGTGCCGTGCATAAAGGCCGGTTATTTCTCATCCACTTTATGCATTCGTTAAAAATCAGCCTTACGCCTGTTCCGCAAGATTCATTCAAGTACCAATAAGATATTAGTCATACATTATAAGAATATTCAAAAATTATTTAAAATCCGAGAGTTATCGATAATATAATTTAGTCAAATAATCTAGTTTCCAACATAAATTTCAGCCGGATTGACAAAATGGCTCAATCCGGCTTTTTATTTTCTTATAATTTAAATAAACAGAACAAGTTACGTTATTAGAACATTAAAATCTTGATTGATTTATATGTTTGACTTTTTAGATAAAGGATGTTATGATTAAAAATTACCTGTTTAGGGGTGCTGGTGCGACGAATAAGGAGCACCGCTTAGCACTCACTGCCAGAGATGTGAGGCAGGCCGGGAGGGGAGGCACTATGGCAATAACCCAAGATACAGTGAAATATGTGGCGCATCTGGCACGTATTGATTTATCCCCCAAAGAGTTAGAAAAACTATCACAGCAGCTCCAGGAGATTTTAGGCTTTATTGATAAGTTAAAAAAAGTAGATATAAAAGACATTGCCCCTACAAGCCATATCTTGCCTATTAATAATGTCTTAAGAGATGATTTGCCTGCCGAATCTTTATCTTCTGATAAGGCGCTGGAGAATGCTCCAGAAAGGCAAGGCAACTTTTTTGGTGTCCCCAAGGTGATTGAGTAGATTAGGTCATAGGTTATAGGTCGTAGGTCATAGGTGTTAGGTTATAGGCAAGAAAATGGAACTTTATAAATTAACCGCACATGAATTAATTGAGAGGATAGATAAAAAAGAAACAAATTCTGAAGAAATAATTGGTTCCCTAAAAAAAAGAATCAAAGATGTAGAATTTAAGGTGAAGGCTTATGTTAGGCTTTCCAATTCTTATTTTTCAAACCTAACACATAACTCTCAAAACCTAATACCTAACACCCAACACCTAAGACCTATTTTAAAAGGCATTCCTGTCTCTATCAAAGATAATATCTGTACACAAGGATATAATACTGAATGTTGCTCTAAGATCTTAGAAGGATTTAGACCGCCATACGATGCCACGGTAATCCAGAAATTAAAACAAGCAGGGGCGATAATATTCGCCGCAAAGACTAATATGGATGAGTTTGCTTTTGGCTCATCCACGGAAAATTCTTACTTTTGGCCTACACATAATCCCTGGGATTTAGATGCTGTTGTAGGAGGTTCATCCGGCGGTTCTGCAGCAGCAGTGGCTTCTGATGAGGCTATTATGGCTTTGGGTTCGGATACAGGCGGCTCTATCCGTCAGCCTGCATCGTTGTGCGGCGTAGTCGGCCTTAAACCTACCTATGGCAGGGTTTCTCGTTATGGCCTAATTGCCTTTGCCTCAAGCTTAGACCAGATTGGCCCTATCACCAAAGATGTTAGGGATAGTGCAATATTAATGAATGTTATTTCTGGTTACGATTCTTTTGATTCTACCTCGGTTAATATTGAGGTGCCGGATTACACAAAGTCTTTGGGGATGGATATTAATGGAGTAAAAATCGGCATCCCTAAGGAATATTTTATTGCAGGCCTGGACAAAGAAGTTAAGACAATAGTGGAAGAAGCCATAAATAAACTGAAAAACCTGGGAGCTAATTATAAATCGGTTTCCCTGCCACATACTGAATACGCCGGGCCCGTTTATTATATTATTGCCACGGCAGAGGCCAGCTCCAATTTAGCAAGGTTTGATGGCGTACAATATGGTTTCAGGAGAGAGGGCGCAAAGTCAAATTTAATTGATATGTATAAAAAGACACGCGGTGAAGGGTTTGGCCAGGAGGCAAAGAGAAGGATTATCCTAGGGACATTCGTTTTATCGCACGGATATTATGATGCATATTATCTCAGGGCCCTAAAAGTCAGGACGCTGATAAAGCAGGACTTTGATAAGGTTTTTACAGAATTTGATTGCGTAGTTACGCCCACTTCTCCTACGGCCGCATTTAAGATAGGAGAGAAAATAAAAGACCCTTTAAAGATGTACCTTTCGGATATATATACCATATCGGCTAATTTAGCAGGAATTCCGGCGATATCCATCCCTTGCGGTTTTACTAAAAAGGGCCTTCCGGTGGGATTACAGATTCTGGCTAAGCCGTTTAATGAAGAGTTGTTATTCAAGGTCGCTTATGTTTATGAGCAGAATACTCCCTGGCATAAGATGAAACCCAAACTGTAATTGCTTAACTTAACAATTATGGATTACGAAGCGGTTATAGGATTAGAAGTCCACCTTCATCTGAAAACCAAGACCAAGGCATTTTGCGGCTGTTCTACTGAATTTGGTCAGGAGCCGAATTCACAGGCCTGTCCAGTATGCATGGGATTGCCCGGGTGCCTTCCGGTTTTAAATAAAGTTGCCCTTGACTACGCGATTAAGGCTGCCCTTTCCTTGAATTGCAAGGTGCAGGAATATACTAAATTCGACCGTAAAAATTATTTTTATCCGGATTTGCCTAAAAACTACCAAATCTCTCAATACGATTTGCCTATATCCAGAGATGGATTTTTGAATATAGATTTAGATGATAAAACTAAACACGTGCGTATTCGGCGCGTACATTTAGAAGAAGACGCAGGAAAACTAATTCATCAGCAGGACAAGAGCCTGGTAGATTTTAACCGCGCAGGCATCCCTTTACTTGAAATAGTAAGCGAACCGGATATAAATTCGCCACAAGAGGCTTACGAATACTTAACTGTCATCAAGAGCGTAATCGAATATCTGGATGTTTCCGATTGCGATATGGAGAAAGGGTCTTTACGTTGTGATGCCAATATTTCTATTAGAAAGAAAGGCAGCCGGGAGCTTGGTGTAAAAACAGAATTGAAGAATATGAATTCATTTAAAGCAGTGAAGGAAGCTTTAGGCTTTG